>OFRI01000099.1_pt1 | contig 21666 bp, 16 predicted proteins | sample 1543031 | NCBI WGS metagenome assembly OFRI01 (sample SAMN07774226, study PRJEB24372) | wastewater metagenome
CGGTGGCCAGGCGATTCTTGGCTGGTCTTGCGATATGCCGCCCCTTGAGGCCGCGCTGGGGCACGAGGGGGCATTGCGCCTGTGGCAGTTGGTGCGCTGGGCCGCTGAAGAGATTCAGGCGCTACCGCAACGCCATGGTTTCGATATCGACTACCGCGCAGGGCATTTGTGGACCTCGGTGTTGGCACGACGGGTCAGCCATCTGCATGAGTGGCAGGAGCAGGCCGCGCAGAAGTGGGGATATGACCGCCTGCAGTTCGTGGCTAAGGAGCAGTTGCCGGAGTGGATCGGCAGTCAGCGTTACCAGGCCGGTTTGTTTGATCCTGAGGGTGGTCATCTCAACCCGCTCAAGCTGGTGTGTGGCCTGGCGGATACCATTGAGCGCCACGGCGGGCTGATCTTCGAGCAAAGCCGGGCGCTCAGCTATCAGGCCAGCAGCGATGGCTACGAAGTGCAGTGCGAGCACGGCCGGGTGCGTTGTGGTGCCTTGGTGCTGGCCGCCAATACCTATATTGATCAACTGGCGCCGGCGATCTCGCGGCGCGTCTTGCCGGTTGGGACCTATCAGGTCGCCACTGCGCCGCTGTCGGTCGAGCAGGCGCAGTCCCTGTTGCCGGGCAATGCCTGCGTGACCGATAACCAGTTTGTGCTCGATTACTTTCGTCGGAGCCCGGATCAGCGCCTGCTGTTCGGGGGTGGCTGCACTTATCTTGGCGGCATGCCGCGGGATATCGCTGCGGCGACACGACCCTATCTGGAGCGGGTATTCCCGCAACTACGCGGGGTGCCCATTGAGTTTGCCTGGGGTGGGCATATTGATGTCAGTCTCAAACGCACGCCGGACGTGGGTGGGCGTAACAACCTCTACTGGCTGCAGGGCTTCTCCGGGCACGGGGTGCTGCCCACCCTGGCCAGTGCGCGGGCGGTGGCGGATGCGATCCTGGGTGATGATGCCGACCTGCAGGTTTTTCAGCGCATCAAGGCCTATGACTTCCCGGGTGGTCGCCATCTGGCGGCGCCGCTGGAGGCTATCGGTAAGGCCTATTACCGTCTGCGCGATGCCTTTTGAGCGGTGCGGTGCTGCTCGTCTGTCAGTATCATGGCGGCACCTGCCTGTTTAGAAGGACCTCCACGTGCCGCTCTCCCGTCGCTCTTCGTATTGCCTGCCGTTGGCGCTTGCTACCTGCCTGAGTTTGTCGGCCTGTAGTGGGCCGACGGCCTTGCAGCAGGCACTGCGGCCCTTGCCCGAGCGGGTGGAGCTGACGGATGTGCCGGCCTTCCCTGAGCGCGCTTATCAAGGTGCGCCGACGGCCCTGGCCAGCCTGCTGGTGCAGCAGGGCGTGGACACTTCGCCGGGCTTGCAGGCCAAGGCGCTGCAATTGCCCGAGGCTGAGGAGCGTCTGCAGCAAAATATGCTGACTCAAGTGAATAGCCATGGACTGCTGGTGTATCCGCTGCAGCCGACCTTGCAAGCGTTGCTTGAGCAGGTGGCGGCGGGCTTGCCGGTGTTGCTGCGCTTCAATGAAGGCTTGGCTTGGGTGGCGATGCCGCGCTATGCGGTGCTGGTGGGCTATGACCGGGCGGAGCAGACCCTGTTGCTGCGCGCGGGTAATAGCCGGCGCTGGCAAACCAGTTTTTCCAGTTTCGAGTCGGCCTGGCAGTCTTCCGGCGCCTGGGCGGTGCTGGTGCTGGCCCCGGTGCAGTTGCCGGCCAAGGTCGATGCCCAGCGCTGGTTGTTGGCGGCGGATGAAGTGGCGCGGGCCGGGCACAAAGAGGCGGCCGCCAATGCGCGGCGGGCGTTGCAGCGCAGCCCTTTGCCTCGATAAGCGTGCTGCTGGAGCTGCTGAGTTTTTAACTGACAACAAAAAATGCCCTCGATCTTTCGATAGAGGGCATTTTTTATGTCGCACAGACTGCCCGATGGACAGTCTGTATTACCGTCGCAAACTTACTTGCGGTCTTTCAGTGCAGTCATGTCGCGCTGCGGGTAGCCGGTGTACAGCTGGCGCGGACGGCCAATTTTGTACGGGCTGGAGAGCATTTCTTTCCAGTGCGAGATCCAGCCAACAGTACGGGACATGGCGAAAATCACCGTGAACATGCTGGTTGGGATGCCGATTGCCTTCAAGATGATGCCCGAGTAGAAGTCGACGTTCGGGTACAGGTTGCGCTCTTTGAAGTACGGGTCGGTCAGGGCGATCTCTTCCAGACGCATGGCCAGGGCCAGTTGCGGATCGTTGGTGATACCCAGTTCTTTCAGTACTTCGTCGCAGGTTTGTTTCATCACGGTGGCACGCGGGTCGCGGTTTTTATAAACGCGATGACCGAAGCCCATCAACTTGAACGGATCGTTCTTGTCCTTGGCCTTGGCGATGAACTTGTCGATGTTATCGACGCTGCCGATCTCGTCCAGCATGCTCAGTACGGCTTCGTTGGCGCCGCCATGAGCGGGGCCCCACAGCGCGGCGATGCCGGCAGCGATACAGGCGAACGGGTTGGCACCTGAAGAGCCAGCCAAACGAACGGTGGAGGTAGAAGCGTTCTGCTCATGGTCAGCATGCAGGACGAAAATACGGTCCATTGCTTTGGCCAGCACCGGGCTGATCGGTTTGATCTCGCACGGGGTGTTGAACATCATGTGCAGGAAGTTTTCTGCGTAGTTCAGGTCATTACGCGGGTACATCATGGGCTGGCCCATGGAGTACTTGTAGGCCAGAGCAGCGATGGTCGGCATCTTGGCGATTAGGCGCATGGCCGATACTTCGCGGTGGTGCGCGTCGTTGATGTCCAGGGAGTCGTGGTAGAAGGCAGACAGTGCGCCGACTACGCCACACATGATGGCCATCGGGTGGGCATCACGGCGGAAGCCATTGAGGAAGCTTTTCAGCTGCTCATGGACCATGGTGTGGTTTTTGATGGTGTTGACGAACTGCTCTTTCTCGGCAGCATTCGGCAATTCGCCGTTCAGCAGCAGGAAGCAGGTCTCAAGGTAGTCGGACTTCTCGGCCAATTGCTCAATCGGATAGCCGCGATGCAGCAATATGCCCTGGTCACCATCGATATAGGTGATCTTCGACTCGCAAGAGGCGGTGGACATAAAGCCAGGATCAAAAGTGAAACGGCCCGTGGCGGTTAAGCCCCGTACGTCAATTACATCGGGACCAACGGTGCCGGATAAAACGGGCAGTTCGACGGGGGCTGCGCCCTCGATGATCAACTGCGCTTTTTTGTCAGCCATGTGTGGCCTCCTAATTATGCTTGGAATCATCAACTGCCCCCCACGCAGGGCTCGACCACTATAGAGCGATAAATTCTAAAGTCAATTTGCCGGAACCCAGTCGGCAGCGGGGTTTGAGCCTTGTTTTTGCAGGTAAAAAGCGGCTATTTACGCTCTTTCAATAAAGAGCGCAATGCGCTCTTTGGGTAAGGTCGGTGCGTTGTCATTAGTACCCTAACTGTCTATACTCGACCCCCGACCGCCAGGGGCTTTAGGGCCTGTATTCTGGATGTCGTCACTCCCTGGGTGGTGGGTAACTGACCTGTGCACTTCCCGACAACTTTGCCCTGATTGTTAGGGGCTCTCAGTGTGAAAATAAGCCGTGAAAAGCCAAAGACCTGTAAACCTAGACCTTAGGACGATCAAGCTCCCAATCACTGCTTACACGTCCATTCTTCACCGTATCTCCGGTGTCATTCTTTTTGTTGGCATTGCCGTGCTGCTCTATGCGCTCGACAAATCGCTGGCGTCCGAAGAAGGCTTCGAGCAGGTGAAGGCGTGTATGACTAGCCCGCTGGCCAAGCTGGTGATTTGGGGTCTGCTCTCCGCACTGCTGTATCACTTGGTGGCCGGTGTGCGCCATCTGATTATGGACATGGGCATCGGTGAGACGCTGGAAGGCGGCAAACTGGGCTCGCAAATCGTTCTTGCCGTGTCTGCGGTAGTGATCGTGCTGGCAGGGGTGTGGATATGGTAACCAACGTCACGAACTTCTCGCGTTCGGGCCTCTATGACTGGATGGCCCAGCGTGTTTCCGCTGTAGCACTGGCGGCTTATTTTCTCTTTCTGTTGGGATACCTGATTGCCAACCCCGGCTTGAGCTTCGCCGATTGGCATGGTCTGTTCTCCCAGAACTGGATGCGTATCTTCAGTCTGCTGGCCCTGGTCGCCATTGGCGTGCACGCCTGGGTCGGCATGTGGACCATCTCCACCGACTACCTGACGCCAATGGCACTGGGTAAGTGGGCGACTGTTGTGCGTTTTCTCTTCCAGGCAACGTGTGGCATCGCCATGTTCACGTTCTTTGTCTGGGGTGTGCAGATTCTTTGGGGTATCTGATTCATGGCTAACATTCGTACGCTTTCTTACGACGCCATCATTATTGGTGGTGGTGGTGCCGGCATGCGCGCTGCGCTGCAACTGGCACAAGGTGGTCACAAGACTGCTGTAGTCACCAAGGTGTTCCCGACTCGCTCGCACACCGTTTCCGCTCAGGGCGGCATCACTTGCGCAATCGCTTCGGCTGACCCGCATGATGACTGGCGCTGGCACATGTACGATACCGTCAAAGGTTCCGACTATATCGGCGACCAAGACGCTATCGAATACATGTGTTCGGTGGGTCCAGAGGCTGTATTCGAACTGGAACACATGGGGCTGCCGTTCTCCCGTACCGAACAGGGTCGCATCTACCAGCGTCCGTTCGGTGGTCAGTCCAAGGGTCCGGACAACTCCACCCAGGCTGCTCGTACCTGTGCCGCTGCTGACCGTACCGGTCACGCGCTGCTGCATACGCTTTACCAAGCCAACTTGAAAGCCGGCACCTCGTTCCTTAACGAGTGGTTTGCTGTCGATCTGGTGAAGAACCAAGACGGTGCGTTTGTTGGCGTCATTGCAATCTGCATTGAAACCGGCGAGACCGTTTATATCCGCTCTAAGGCTGTGGTTCTGGCCACCGGTGGTGCGGGTCGCATCTATGCATCGACCACCAACGCCCTGATCAACACCGGTGACGGTATTGGTATGGCACTGCGTGCTGGCGTGCCGGTGCAAGACATCGAAATGTGGCAGTTCCACCCGACCGGTATCGCCGGTGCCGGTACCCTGGTGACTGAAGGTTGCCGTGGTGAAGGTGGCTACCTGATCAACAAGCATGGCGAGCGTTTCATGGAGCGTTATGCGCCCAACGCCAAAGACTTGGCTGGTCGCGACGTTGTTGCACGCTCCATGGTCAAGGAAATCATCGCCGGCAACGGTTGTGGTCCAGATGGCGACCACGTGATGCTCAAGCTCGATCACCTGGGCGAAGAAGTGCTGCACAGCCGTCTGCCGGGTATCTGTGAGCTGTCCAAGACGTTTGCTCACGTCGATCCAGTGACTGCCCCGATTCCTGTTGTGCCTACCTGCCATTACATGATGGGCGGCGTGCCGACCAACATTCATGGTCAGGCCATCACTCAGGATGCCAACGGCAACGACAAGATCATTGAAGGTCTGTTTGCGGTCGGTGAAGTGGCATGCGTATCGGTACACGGCGCCAACCGTCTCGGCGGTAACTCGCTGCTGGACTTGGTGGTCTTCGGTCGTGCCGCCGGCATGCACCTGGAGAAAGCCTTGAAAGAGGGTATCGAGCACCGTGGTGCCACCGAGACCGATATCGAGGTTTCGCTCAAGCGTCTGAATGGCGTCAACGAGCGCACCACTGGCGAAGACGTAGCACCGCTGCGTAAAGAGCTGCAGACCTGCATGCAGAACTACTTCGGTGTATTCCGTACTGGCGAATACATGAAGAAGGGTATTGAACAGTTGGTTGGCCTGCGCGAGCGCATTGCCAACGTAAAAATCACGGACAAGAGCCAAGCGTTCAACACTGCTCGCCTCGAAGCCCTTGAACTGCAGAACCTTCTGGAAGTGGCAGAAGCGACGGCCATTGCGGCAGATACGCGCACCGAGTCCCGTGGCGCCCACGCCCGCGAAGACTTCGAAGATCGTGACGACGAAAACTGGTTGTGCCACTCCCTGTACTTCCCGGGTGAAAAGCGCGTAAGCAAGCGCGCCGTTAACTTCGCACCGAAGACTGTACCTGTGTTTGAACCCAAGATTCGGACTTACTAAGGGTGACCGATATGTTGCAAGTCAGTGTTTATCGCTACAACCCTGACCAGGATGCGGCGCCGTTCATGCAGGACTTCCAGGTCAATACCGACGGCAAGGACATCATGGTTCTTGACGTGCTGGCTCTGATCAAAGAACAGGACCAGGGTTTTTCCTACCGCCGTTCCTGCCGCGAAGGTGTTTGCGGCTCTGATGGCATGAACATCAATGGCAAGAATGGTCTGGCCTGCATCACCCCGCTGTCAGAGGCAGGGCTGAAGGGCGGCAAGCTGGTTATTCGCCCGCTGCCTGGCTTGCCGGTCATTCGTGACCTGGTGGTCGATATGAGCATCTTCTACAAGCAGTACGAGAAGGTGCAGCCATTCCTGCAGAACGATTCGCCGAGCCCTGCCATTGAGCGTCTACAGTCGCCAGAAGAGCGCGAGAAGCTCGACGGTCTGTATGAGTGCATTCTGTGCGCATGCTGCTCGACGTCTTGCCCGTCGTTCTGGTGGAACCCTGACAAGTTCCTCGGTCCAGCGGCACTGTTGCAGGCCTATCGCTTCTTGGCCGACAGCCGTGACACCAAGACTGAAGAGCGTCTGGCTTCACTGGATGACCCGTTCAGCGTGTTCCGTTGCCGCGGCATCATGAACTGCGTGAACGTTTGCCCTAAAGGTCTCAATCCGACCAAGGCAATCGGCCACATACGTAGCATGCTGCTGCAAAGCGCGACCTGATAAACGAATAGCTTTACCAGCAATACCCACGGCTGCGGAGATACTTCCGCGCCGTGGTCAATAAGAACGCAGCTCACAAAGCCGCGTTTCATAAATCGTAAATACGACGACCAGCAGGGGCATCCGGGCTGGTACCCGGACTATCTGCAGGATCCCGTAGTGGCTTTACCGAAGTCGCTGCACCAGGACTCGGTTCTAGCTTAACTACGGCATCTACGCCGATGGTGTCCCCTTACCGAGGGTGACCAAGCATGCAAGAAAGCGTGATGCAGCGCATGTGGAACAGTGCCCACCTATCCGGTGGTAACGCTGCCTATGTGGAAGAGCTCTATGAGCTTTACCTGCACGATCCCAACGCTGTGCCAGATGAATGGCGCACCTATTTCCAGAAGTTGCCCGCTGACGGCAGTTCTGTCACCGATGTTTCGCATTCTACGGTTCGCGATCACTTCGTTTTACTGGCCAAAAACCAGCGCCGCGCCCAACCGGTTTCTGCCGGCAGCGTTAGCACTGAGCATGAGAAGAAGCAGGTCGAAGTCCTGCGGCTGATTCAGGCTTATCGCATGCGCGGGCACCAGGCCGCCCAGCTCGATCCTTTGGGGTTGTGGCAACGTACGTCTCCCGCCGATCTGTCGATTGACCATTACGGTCTGACCGCTGCTGACTTGGATACCGTCTTCCGCACCGGTGAGCTGTATATCGGCAAAGAAGAGGCGACCCTGCGCGAGATTCACGATGCGTTGCGGCAGACCTATTGCCGGACCATTGGCGCCGAATTCACCCATATCGTCGATTCCGAACAGCGCAAGTGGTTCCAGCAGCGCCTCGAAAGCGTGCGCGGCCGTCCGCAGATCAGTGCCGATGCGCAAAGCCATCTGCTTGAGCGTCTGACCGCCGCCGAAGGCCTGGAAAAGTACCTGGGCACCAAGTACCCGGGCACCAAGCGTTTCGGCCTGGAGGGTGGCGAGAGCCTGATTCCGCTGCTGGACGAGATTATCCAGCGCTGCGGCTCTTATGGCACCAAGGAAATCGTTATCGGCATGGCCCACCGTGGCCGTCTCAACGTGCTGGTCAACACCTTCGGCAAAAACCCGCGCGACCTGTTCGACGAGTTCGAAGGCAAGAAGAAGGTTGAACTGGGTTCTGGCGACGTTAAATACCACCAGGGCTTCTCGTCCAACGTGATGACCAGCGGTGGCGAAGTTCACCTGGCCATGGCCTTCAACCCGTCCCACCTGGAGATCGTTTCGCCAGTGGTAGAGGGTTCGGTGCGTGCCCGTCAGGATCGTCGCCTCGACACCACCGGTGACAAGGTTCTACCGGTTTCCCTGCACGGTGATGCGGCGTTTGCCGGTCAGGGTGTGGTCATGGAAACCTTCCAGATGTCGCAGACCCGTGGTTTCAAAACGGGCGGCACCATCCACATCGTGATCAACAACCAGGTCGGTTTCACCATCAGCAACCCGGAAGACTCGCGCTCCACTGAGTACTGCACCGACGTTGCCAAGATGATTCAGGCGCCGATCCTGCACGTGAACGGCGATGATCCGGAAGCTGTACTGTTTGTTACCCAGCTGGCCATTGATTACCGCATGCAGTTCAAGCGTGATGTGGTGATCGATCTGGTTTGCTACCGTCGTCGTGGTCACAACGAGGCCGATGAGCCGAGTGGCACCCAGCCGCTGATGTATCAGCAAATCACCAAGCAGCGCACCACCCGTGAGCTGTATGCCGATGCGTTGACTCAGGCCGGCAGCCACAGCAGTGATGCGGTGCAAGCCAAGGTCGATGACTACCGTAATGCGCTGGATAACGGCCAGCATGTGGTCAAAAGCCTGGTCAAACAGCCGAACGAAGAGTTGTTCGTCGACTGGCGTCCGTACTTGGGGCACGCCTGGAATGCGCGGCACGACACGCGTTTCGAGCTGAAAACCCTGCAGGAACTGTCCAATAAGCTACTGGAAACCCCAGACGGCTTTGTGGTTCAGCGCCAGGTCGCGAAAATTCTCGAAGACCGCCAGAAAATGACAGCCGGTGCGCTGCCAATCAACTGGGGCTACGCCGAGACCATGGCTTACGCCACCTTGTTGTTCGAAGGTCATCCGATCCGTATTACCGGTCAGGATGTGGGGCGCGGCACTTTCTCGCACCGCCATGCGGCGCTGCACAACCAGAAAGACGCCAGCACTCACATTGCCCTGCAGCACCTCTACGAAGGCCAGCCGCGTTTCGACCTGTATGACTCGCTGTTGTCCGAAGAGGCTGTACTGGCTTTTGAATACGGTTATTCGACCACCACACCCAATGCGCTGGTCATTTGGGAAGCGCAGTTCGGCGACTTCGCCAACGGTGCCCAGGTGGTGGTGGACCAGTTCATCACCAGTGGTGAGCACAAGTGGGGCCGTCTGTGCGGTCTGACCATGCTCTTGCCACACGGCTACGAAGGGCAGGGGCCAGAGCACTCCTCGGCACGTTTGGAGCGCTACCTGCAATTGTGCGCTGAGCACAACATCCAGGTATGTGTCCCGACGACGCCAGCGCAGGTCTACCACATGCTGCGTCGCCAGGTGATTCGTCCGCTGCGTAAGCCTTTGGTCGCATTGACCCCTAAGTCTCTGTTGCGGCACAAATTGGCTATCTCGACCTTGGAAGAATTGGCTGAAGGCTCGTTCCAGACCGTACTGGGTGAAGTCGATGCCCACGACGCGAAGAAAGTAGAGCGAGTGGTGCTGTGCAGCGGCAAGGTTTACTACGACTTGCTGGAGAAGCGCCGCGCTGAAGGCCGTGAAGACATCGCCATCGTGCGTATTGAACAGCTGTATCCGTTCCCGGAAGACGACTTGGCGGAGGTTTTGGCACCTTACAAAAACCTCAAGCACATCGTCTGGTGTCAGGAAGAACCAATGAACCAGGGCGCGTGGTACTGCAGTCAGCATCACATGCGGCGAGTGGCTACTGCGCACAAGAAAACCTTGTTTCTTGAGTATGCCGGCCGTGATGGTTCGGCGGCGCCAGCCTGCGGTTATGCCTCAATGCACGCGGAACAGCAGGACAAACTCCTGCTTGACGCCTTTACTGTTTAACGCCTTCGCGCAACGGGCGGCCTGTTGAGGCCGCCTCGTAGAAGAAACCGAATTTAAGGAACGACACACAATGGCTATCGAGATCAAAGCCCCTACTTTTCCGGAATCGGTTGCCGACGGCACCGTGGCCACTTGGCACAAGAAGCCAGGCGATGTGGTCAAGCGCGACGAGCTGATCGTCGACATCGAAACCGATAAAGTTGTGATCGAAGTGCTGGCCGAGGCCGACGGCGTCCTCGCGCAAATCATCAAGAACGAAGGCGACACCGTACTCAGCAACGAACTGCTGGGTACCCTGAATGAAGGTGGCGCTGTAGCGGCGGCCCCTGCAGTTGCTGCCCAAGCTGCTGCGCCTGTGGCTGCAGCAGTTGTTGCTGCTGGCGATGAGCAAATTCTGTCGCCTGCAGCACGCAAGATTGCTGAAGAAAACGGCATTGATCCCAACACAGTCGTAGGCACCGGCAAAGGCGGTCGCGTCAGCAAAGAAGACGTGGTTGCGGCGGTCGAAGCGAAGAAAAATGCTCCAGTGGCAGTGGTCGCCAAACCGGCCGCTCCAGCCGCTGCCGCGCCGATGCTTGCTACGGGCGATCGCGTTGAGAAGCGCGTGCCAATGACTCGTCTGCGCGCCAAGGTAGCCGAGCGTCTGGTTGAAGCTCAGTCGAACATGGCGATGCTGACCACTTTCAACGAAGTGGACATGACCGAAGTCATGGCCCTGCGTTCGAAGTACAAGGACCTGTTCGAGAAGTCCCACAACGGCGTGCGCCTGGGCTTCATGTCGTTCTTCGTCAAGGCGGCGACCGAAGCGCTGAAGCGCTTCCCTGCGGTCAACGCCTCGATCGACGGCAGCGACATCGTCTATCACGGCTTTGCCGACATCGGTGTTGCCGTCTCCAGCGACCGCGGCCTGGTGGTCCCGGTACTGCGTAATGCGGAGCTGATGAGCCTGGCTGAAATCGAAGGTGGTATCGCGACCTTCGGCAAGAAGGCTAAAGACGGCAAGTTGTCGATCGACGATATGACGGGTGGCACCTTCACCATCACCAACGGCGGGACTTTTGGTTCGATGATGTCGACCCCGATCGTTAACCCGCCGCAGGCCGCTATTCTCGGCATGCACAACATTCTGCAACGGCCGATGGCCATCAACGGTCAAGTGGTTATCCGGCCGATGATGTACTTGGCGCTGTCTTACGATCACCGTTTGATCGATGGCAAGGAAGCGGTCAGCTTCTTGGTTACCATCAAAAACCTGCTGGAAGACCCGGCGCGCCTGCTGCTCGACATCTGAGCCGCAGCCCTTAAACAACGGCCCTCACGAGGGGCCGTTTGCCTGAATTCGAGAAGGAATAAAGCATGACCCAGAAATTTGACGTGGTAGTCATTGGTGCCGGCCCCGGCGGTTACGTTGCGGCCATCAAGGCGGCCCAGCTTGGCCTGAAGACTGCCTGTATCGAGAAGTATCAGGATAAAGAAGGCAAAATCGCCCTTGGCGGTACCTGCCTGAACGTTGGTTGCATTCCGTCCAAGGCGCTGCTGGACAGCTCCTGGAAGTACCATGAAGCCCTTGAAGGCTTTGCAATTCACGGTATCGAAGCCAAAGGTGTGACCATCGATGTGCCGGCCATGGTCGCGCGCAAGTCGAACATCGTGAAGAACCTCACCGGCGGCGTTAGCACCCTGTTCAAGGCTAACGGTGTGACCCTCTTGGAAGGTCACGGCAAGCTGCTGGCCAATAAGCAGGTAGAAGTGACTGGTCTGGACGGCACTACGCAGCTCATTGATGCGGCCAACGTGATCATCGCCTCTGGCTCCAAGCCAATCGACATCCCACCGGCGCCGGTTGACCAGGACGTGATTGTTGACTCCACCGGCGCTCTGGAATTCCAGAGCGTGCCGAAGAAGCTTGGCGTGATCGGCGCCGGTGTTATCGGTCTGGAACTGGGCTCGGTATGGGCACGTTTGGGTGCCGAAGTGACTGTCATCGAAGCGCAGGAAAAATTCCTGCCGATGGCTGACGAGCAGATCGCCAAGGAAGCCCTGAAGACCTTCACCAAACAAGGCCTGAAAATTCGCCTGGGTGCTCGTCTGACCGCTTCGGAAGTTAAAAAGAAGCAAGTCACTGTCAGCTTCACCGACGCCGAAGGCGAGCAGAAGATGACCTTCGACAAGCTGATCGTAGCGGTCGGCCGCCGTCCGGTAACCACTGATCTGCTGGCAAGCGACAGCGGCGTGACCATGGATGAACGCGGTTTTATCTATGTTGATGACTACTGCGCTACCAGCGTACCGGGCGTTTACGCGGTCGGTGACGTGGTGCGTGGCGCGATGCTGGCACACAAGGCCTCGGAAGAGGGCGTGATGGTTGCTGAGCGTATTGCTGGCCATAAAGCACAGATGAACTACGACCTGATTCCGTCCGTGATCTACACCCACCCGGAAATCGCATGGGTGGGTAAAACCGAGCAGCAGCTGAAAGGCGAGGGCGTTGCCGTTAACGTCGGCACCTTCCCGTTCGCAGCCAGCGGTCGTGCCATGGCAGCAAATGACACCGGCGGTATGGTCAAGGTGATTGCGGATGCCGCAACCGACCGCGTATTGGGCGTGCACGTGATTGGCCCAAGCGCTGCCGAGCTGGTACAACAAGGCGCAATCGGCATGGAGTTCGGCACCAGTGCCGAAGACCTGGGCATGATGGTTTTCTCCCATCCGACCCTGTCCGAAGCCCTGCACGAAGCCGCCCTGGCAGTGAATGGCCATGCCATCCACATCGCCAACCGGAAAAAGCGTTAAGACGAGAACCACGGCTGATAGCGTCCGTGCAAGCCTTTGCGAAGGCTTGCACGGGCAATGTCAGTCGGACTGCTGTTAAGCAGCAGCCACAGGTGGCGTTGCGTCACAAGCGCGGCGCCGTATGCGCAATACCTAAACGAAGACGGTAGATAAGCATGAATCTTCACGAGTATCAGGGTAAGCAGCTGTTCGCCGAATACGGCTTGCCGGTGTCCCAAGGCTTCGCGGTAGACACTCCGGAGGCCGCTGCTGAGGCGTGCGACAAAATTGGTGGCACTGAGTGGGTGGTCAAGGCCCAGGTGCATGCCGGTGGTCGCGGTAAAGCGGGTGGCGTAAAGCTGGTTCGCAACAAGGAAGACGCCAAGGCGTTCGCTGCTCAGTGGTTGGGCAAGCGCCTGGTGACTTACCAGACTGATGCCAATGGCCAGCCGGTTACCAAGATTCTGGTCGAGTCCTGCACCGATATCGCTAAAGAGCTGTATCTGGGCGCAGTAGTTGACCGTTCGAGCCGTCGTATCGTGTTCATGGCGTCCACCGAAGGTGGCGTGGACATCGAGAAGATCGCTCACGAAACTCCAGAAAAAATTCTCAAAGCCACTATCGATCCATTGGTTGGCGCTCAGCCATTCCAGGGTCGCGAGTTGGCATTCCAGCTGGGTCTGGAAGGCAAGCAAGTTGCTCAGTTCGCCAAGATCTTCGTCGGTCTGGCCAAGCTGTTCCAGGATCACGATCTGGCCCTGTTGGAAGTGAACCCGCTGGTGATCAAGGCTGACGGCGATCTGCATTGCCTCGACGCCAAAATCAACATCGACGCCAACGCCATGTACCGTCAGCCGAAGCTGAAGACTTTCCACGATCCGTCCCAGGACGATCCACGTGAAGCCCACGCTGCCAAGTTCGAGCTGAACTACGTAGCGCTGGAAGGCAACATCGGTTGCATGGTCAACGGTGCCGGTCTGGCCATGGGTACCATGGACATCGTCAACCTGCATGGCGGCAAGCCAGCCAACTTCCTCGACGTGGGCGGTGGTGCTACCAAAGAACGCGTAACCGAAGCGTTCAAGATCATCCTGTCCGACTCCAACGTCGCTGCAGTATTGGTCAACATCTTCGGCGGCATCGTTCGTTGCGACATGATTGCCGAAGGCATCATCGGTGCAGTGAAAGAAGTCGGCGTTAAAATCCCGGTTGTTGTTCGCCTTGAAGGTAACAACGCTGAACTGGGCGCTAAAGTACTGGCAGAAAGCGGTTTGAACATCATCGCGGCTACCAGCCTGACCGACGCTGCTCAACAAGTTGTCAAAGCTGCGGAGGGCAAATAATGAGCGTCCTGATCAATAAAGACACCAAGGTTATCTGCCAGGGTATTACCGGTTCGCAAGGTAGTTTCCACACCCAGCAAGCCATCGAATACGGCACCAAGATGGTTGGCGGCGTAACTCCGGGCAAAGGCGGCACCGAGCACCTGGGTCTGCCAGTGTTCAATACCGTCAAAGATGCTGTAGCTGCCACTGGCGCCACCGCCAGCGTGATCTACGTTCCGGCTCCTTTCTGCAAGGACTCGATCCTTGAAGCAGCATTCGGCGGCATCAAGCTGATCGTGTGTATCACTGAAGGTATCCCAACCCTCGACATGCTCGACGCCAAGGTCAAGTGTGACGAGTTGGGCGTAGTCCTGATCGGGCCGAACTGCCCAGGCGTGATCACGCCGGGCGAGTGCAAGATCGGCATCATGCCGGGCCACATCCACTTGCCAGGCAAAGTGGGCATCGTGTCGCGTTCCGGCACCCTGACCTATGAAGCCGTGAAGCAGACCACTGACGCCGGTTTCGGTCAGTCGACTTGCGTCGGCATCGGTGGTGACCCGATCCCGGGTTCGAACTTCATCGACATCCTGAAGCTGTTCCAGGAAGACCCGAAGACCGAAGCGATCGTGATGATCGGTGAGATCGGCGGTTCGGCTGAAGAAGAAGCGGCGGCCTATATCAAGGCCCACGTGACCAAGCCAGTGGTGTCCTACATTGCCGGTGTAACTGCCCCAGCGGGCAAGCGCATGGGCCACGCCGGTGCGATCATTTCCGGTGGTAAAGGCACGGCCGATGAGAAATTCGCTGCCCTGCAGGACGCGGGTGTAAAAACCGTGCGCTCCCTGGCTGACATCGGTACGGCCCTGGCAGAGCTGACTGGCTGGAAAGTGAAGTAAAAGTAGCGGTTACAACAAAAAGGCCACCTTCGGGTGGCCTTTTTGCTTACTAGACTGATGCAATCACGATTCGCTGTTGGGCGGTCGATACGAGATATGCGGCCTGCGCTTTGCATTGCAACGTCGTCTATTTCCAGTCATCAGGAGTGCCTGCGCCATGCAATGGTTTGCCGATCTACGTATCGCTTACAAGATTGCCATCGTGCCGCTGGCGTTGGGGCTGCTGCTGGTCATGCTGGGCGTGGTGTCTACCGTGTCGTTGCGCAGCATTGCCAGCCGGGTTGACGTGGTGACCCAGGATCTGGGGCCGAGCATGGATCAACTGACCAAGGTGACTGATGCCATGGCGCGCTTGCAGCTGAGCGTACGTCACTTTGCCCGCAATGGCGACTCGGCAGCAGAGCAGCAGTTTGCGGCTCTGGATCAGCGCATGAGCACCGCCCTCGAACACGCCGATGGACGCCTGCGAGACCCCGAACGTCAGCGTATGCTGGGAGAAATACGCCGCTTACATGGCGACTATCGACGTCTGTTCCGCGAGCAACTGGTCCCCCTCAGCCGGGAGCGCGAGGAACTGATGTCCGCTGGATTGAATGTGCATGGCCCAGCGGTCGAGAAAATCCTTACCTCAGTATTAGAAAACGCCCAGCAGGATTTCAATCTGGATGCGGTGTTTTATGCCAGTGCCGGGATGCGCCATCTGTTGCTGGGTAGCCAGTACCTCTACCAGTTCTTGCAGGAAAATCAGCCTGAGCAGGCCGCGGCGTTTCAGCGTGAGCTGGAGAATGCGCAGAGCATGATGAGCGTGCTGCGTGATCGCACCAGCAGTGACAGCACCAAAACCAAGTTGCAGGCGGCCTTGGCAGCCCTGGAGTTGTATAAAACCGCGGCCGATAAACTGGTGCAGTTGGTGGCTGTGCACAACCAGGCAGTTCAGTCCATGGACAAGATTGACCCACAGATAGCGGACTTAGCCCAACAGTTGCAGGGCAGTATCATGACGGCCATGCAAGATGCCGCCGTGGCTGCCGAGGAAACGGTGGTTGAGGTCAATCAGCTGTTCTGGGGCGTGGTGCTGGCCGGGATACTGTTTGGTGCGTTGCTGGCCTACGGCATAGGCGCTGCGTTGGTGCGTTCATTGCACCAGATCAACCAGATGCTGCAAGACATGGCCGCGGGTGAGGGCGATCTGACCAAGCGTCTACCCGTGCACGGGTGTGATGATCTTGGCCGGCTGGCACTGAGCTTCAATACCTTTGTCGAGAAAATCCGTGGCACTGTGGCGGATGTGGCACTGGCGTCGCATACGCTAGAGCGCGCGGCCGTCGACTTGCAGGACAATGCGCAAAGCGCGGGCGCCGATGTGAGTCGCCAGCGGCACGAGAACAGTCAGATTGCCGCGGCCATGACTCAAGTCGCGGCCAGCGCGCTGCAAATGGCCAGTAGCGCCGAGTTGGCCGAGCAGCTGTCATGTGACGCGCATCAGTCGGCAGCCAGTGGCTTGGCGCGAGTCAAGTCCAATCGCAATGCGATGGACAGCCTGACCGAGAAGGTCGAAAAACTGGCGCAGGTGATCGACTTATTGCGCAAAGACAGTGGCCTGATCGACTCAGTCCTGGCGGTCATTCGCTCGATCGCCGAGCAAACCAATTTGCTGGCCCTGAACGCGGCAATTGAAGCTGCGCGCGCTGGCGATGAGGGTCGCGGCTTTGCCGTCGTGGCGGATGAGGTGCGCTCCCTGGCGCAACGTACCCAGCAATCCACCGAAGAAATTCAGGGCATTATCCAGACCTTGCAGCAACGCACCCAGTCGGCCATTGCAATGATGACTGACAGCCAAAGTGCCGTTGCCCATGCCAGCGAAAGTACCTTGCACACCAGTCAGACGCTGCAGGAAATCACTGCCGCTGTAGATGCTATTGATCAGAATATTCGCCGCGTGGTGATGGCTGCTGCCGAGCAAGCGCGAGTGGCTCACGTGGTTGAAGAGGGTGTTGCACGGGCCAATGGCATTAGTGAAGATACCTTCGCCACGGTCGAGCGTACGCGTGCGGCAGCCGCGAGTATTTTGCAGTTGGACGGGCAGTTGACCCGCTTGATTCAACAGTTTCAGACCTGATGCGCAGATAACCGCTGACGCAGTGTCTTTGTGCCCGGTAAGCGGGTTGCCAGGGCTATAATCGGCGCCGCGATTTGCCTGGAGGCTGCATGCTGATTCCCGATTTTTTGCCCGACTTGTTTGCCGTTGTCTGGTTTGTTCTGTGCTGGGTGGGTTACACCCGTTATTCCCACTGGAAAGGGCTGAGCACGCCGTGTTTGTCCAGTGTGCTGCACCTGTATCGTCAGGACTGGATGCGGCGCTTGCTGCTGCGTGATAACCGCATTGCCGACGCCAGCGTGATCGGTAATCTGGAACGCAACGCCTCCTTCTTTGCCTCCAGTACGCTGATCATTCTTGCCGGTATTCTTACGGTGCTGGGGTCGTCCGATCGTGCGGTTTCTCTCCTGGCTGACTTGCCCATGGTGGTCCAGGTCACACAGAGCGTTTCAGAGCTGAAGTTGCTGTGCCTGGCCATCGTCTTCGTCTATGCCTTTTTCACCTTCAGTTGGTGCATGCGTCAGTACAACTTTGCCGCCGTGTTGGTGGGGTCGGCGCCCATGGCTGGCGAACGCAATGTCACCGACCTGGAGCGCCAGGCCTTCGCCACGCGGGCGGCGCGGGTCATATCCATGGCAGCTAACACCTTCAACTTCGGGCTGCGTGCGTATTACTTTGGCATGGCTACCCTGGCCTGGTTTATCAACCCATGGTTCTTCATGTTGGTGACTGCAGGGGTAGTATTGGTGCTGTATCAGCGCGAATTCCATTCCGATGTGCTGGCGGTGATGGGGTATACACCGACGCCAGAGTCCGAGGCGCATAAAGACAAACTCGACTAGGGGTTGTCATCTGCTGCGTAGACTGTGTCCAGGCTCCGTCAGCGGTTATGATGCGCGCCTTGTTTTTTTGCCTTAGGAAGTTGGATCAATGAGCGACAGCCTCATGCTCGAGCGAGCGCAGCGTTTTTTGAGCGCCCTGCGTCACTGTCAGGTGTTGGGCATGCGGGTGCATGGGGTAACGCCGGCCGGCTTGACCCTGTGCCTGCCGTACAGCACGCAGATCATTGGCAATCCGGAAACCGGGGTTATCCACGGTGGGGCCATTACCACCTTGATGGACACCACCTGCGGAATTTCCACCGTCTGCGTATTGCCGGAGTTTGAAGTCTGTCCAACCATCGATTTGCGCATCGATTACATGCGTCCAGCCGAGCCTAATAAGGATGTGTACGGGTTCGCCGAATGTTATCGGGTAACTCCTAATATCATTTTTACCCGTGGTTACGCGTACCAGGACGATCCGCAGCAGCCCATTGCCCATGTGGTCGGCACCTTTATGCGCATGGGCAAAGGCGCTGAGGCCAACCAGGCGTTCAAAGCGCCTGCCCCTGGAGTTAACTCATGAGCCAGTTGAATTTGAATGCGCTGGTGCGCGAGGCCCACGAGAAGAATGACTACGACTCGCTGCTGAGCCTGATTCCGTACGCGAAGCTGATCGGTATCGAGTGTCTGCGCCTGGGCGACGATATGGTCTTTCGCTTGCCCGCCAATAAGGACACCATCGGCAATCCGATCCTGCCAGCCATTCATGGCGGCGTGATCGCCGGCTTCATGGAGCATTCGGCGATGTTGCATCTGCTGATGTTCATGGGCATTCCACATATGCCGAAAATCATCGATTTCTCGATAGATTACCTGCGCGCTGGCCATTATCGTGACACCTATGTGCAATGCCAGGTTTGGCGCCAGGGGCGACGAGTTGCCAACGTGGCCATCACCGCTTGGCAAACCACGCAAACAGAACCGATTGCCACCGCGCGTGCCCACTTCAAGGTCGATGAGCCTTGAGCTGTGCGGTTAGGACCGTGAAATAAGCCCAGCGTCACTCTCAAGGAATTCTGGATGGATGCGTTACTGATCCTCGGCGGCTTGCTGCTGATCGTCTTCGGCCTGGTCTGGCTGGTGACGCTGGCATTTGGCAGCAGCCTGTTCTGGGGCTTGGGTAGCCTGTTTCCACCGTTGACGTTGTTGTACGTGGTGCGTCACTGGCGTATTGCGCGCAAAGCCGTCGTGCTTGGCAGTTTGGGTTTTATCCCGCTGGTGATTGGGCTGGTGTTGCTGGCCAATCACGATCCTGAACGCCTGCAGGCGATCCTCAGTCTGCGCTGGCTGGAGCCGGCCGAGCAGGCACCGAAAGAGCTGACCATCGATTTGCGTGGCCAACTGCATGGTGAAGCCTTCGCGCCACAGCAGGCGGAATTGATTGACGGCGTCCTGAGCCTGCGAGAAGGCGAAGATTTTTTTGCCCGGCGCGAAGTGAATATCCGCCTGCCACGGGTTCCCACGGGTGAGCTGCGCCTGGATATCCTGCCTGGCGACAACGGCCCGCTGCCGGAAATCGAAATCAGCTGGTTGCAGCCCGAACAAGATCTGCCCGAGGCCCGACGGCTGAGTCAGGGCTACACCTTGCACCTCAACCTGCAGCCGCTTGCACCGAATAAAATGGCCGGCGAGTTTCATCTGATTCTGCCACCGCAATACCAGACCGCCTTGAGTGGCAAACTCGAACTCTTTACCGATCGCTTGCGTTACCGCGAGGGCAAGGTCGACACCCGCTTCGACTCTCGCGACACCCTGGTGTATGTGCTTGAGGACTACCTGCAGCGCCGCTATGTCAGCCGCAACGTCTCCGTGCGCCAGTTACCGCCCCTCAATTTGCCGGCGCAACAATTAGATGTGCAGATTGAGGCAGTGGTAGACGGCCAGGTACAACCCTTGGCGCTGACCCTGAGTAAATCGCCCAATCGTGGCTGGATGGTGCAGGGCGATCACTACGAGCGTCTGCCCGCGTCGTTGGTTGCACCTGTGGCGCAGATCGCCACCAAGCCGGTCGAGGCACCGCGCAGCCGCAGTACGCTGGATCGACGCTTGCGCTTTTCCCTTGAGCGGCTGCTGCGCGCACCTGATCAATACCTGAACCTGCGCATGCGTGCGCTGACCGAAAAAGGGCGTGCTGCTGAGGGCCAATTTGCCGGCATCAATGCCGATGGCCGAATCGTCATCCGCCGTGAACTCAGCGGACCAGGCGAGGCCAGCTATATTCTGCGCCCTGCAGAGATCACCCAGATTGAACTGCTGGAACCCTGAATCGCAGTAATCGCTTGAAATTCATAGGGCTGCCCCCATCTGTATGACATCCGCCGCGATCGCGGCTTATGTCATCAGCGTGGAGTTAAAACGTATGAGTGTGGAAACTCAAAAAGAAACCCTGGGCTTCCAGACCGAGGTCAAGCAACTGCTGCACCTCATGATCCACTCCTTGTATTCCAACAAGGAAATCTTCCTGCGCGAACTGATCTCCAACGCCTCGGATGCCGCCGACAAGCTGCGCTTCGAAGCGCTGGCCAAGCCTGAGCTGCTGGAAGGCGGCGATCCGCTGAAAATTCGCGTCAGCTTCGACAAAGAAGCCAAGACCGTCACCCTCGAAGACAACGGCATCGGCATGAGCCGCGACGATGTGATCGCCCACCTGGGCACCATCGCCAAGTCAGGCACCGCCGACTTCATGAAGAACCTGTCCGGTGACCAGAAGAAGGACTCGACCCTGATCGGCCAGTTCGGTGTGGGTTTCTACAGCGCCTTTATTGTTGCCGACCAGGTCGAAGTGTTCACCCGTCGCGCAGGTCTGCCGGCCAGCGAAGGTGTGCACTGGGCGTCCAAGGGTGAGGGCGAGTTTGAAGTGGCCACGGTTGAGAAAGCTGACCGCGGCACGCGCATCGTCCTGCACCTGAAGAGCGGCGAAGACGAATTCGCCGATGGCTGGCGCCTGCGCAACATCATCAAGAAGTACTCCGACCACATCGCCCTGCCTATCGAGTTGCCGAAAGAGCAGCACGGTGAAGAGGCCGCGGCCGAGCCGGAGTGGGAAACCGTCAACCGCGCCAGCGCGCTGTGGACCCGTCCGCGTACTGAGGTTAAGGACGAGGAGTATCAGGAGTTCTACAAGCACGTCTCCCATGACTTCGAAAACCCGCTGTCCTGGAGCCACAACAAGGTTGAAGGCAAGCTCGAATACAGCTCTTTGCTTTACGTGCCGGCGCGCGCGCCGTTCGACTTGTACCAACGTGAAGCACCGCGTGGCCTGAAGCTGTATGTGCAGCGTGTGTTCATCATGGACCAGGCTGACGAGTTCCTGCCGCTGTACCTGCGCTTTATCAAGGGCGTGGTCGACTCCAACGACCTGTCGCTGAACGTCTCGCGAGAAATCCTGCAGAAAGACCCGATCATCGACTCGATGAAGTCGGCGCTGACCAAGCGTGTGTTGGACATGCTGGAAAAACTGGCGAAGAACGAGCCTGAGCAGTACCAGGGCTTCTGGAAGAACTTTGGTCAGGTGATCAAGGAAGGTCCGGCCGAAGACTTCGCCAACAAGGAAAAAATCGCCGGCCTGCTGCGCTTTGCGTCCACCAGCGACACCAGCGGCGAGCAGACGGTTGCCCTGGCCGATTACCTCGGCCGCATGAAAGAAGGTCAGGACAAGATCTACTTCCTCACTGGCGAAAGCTACGCGCAAGTGAAGAACAGCCCGCACCTGGAAGTGTTCCGCAAGAAGGGCATTGAAGTCCTGCTGCTGACTGACCGTATCGACGAGTGGCT
>OFRI01000102.1_pt1 | contig 21347 bp, 19 predicted proteins | sample 1543031 | NCBI WGS metagenome assembly OFRI01 (sample SAMN07774226, study PRJEB24372) | wastewater metagenome
TGCCTTTGTCTTTGTCTTACTCGATGGGGTAGTTCGAAGTAGATCCATAGAGGGGAGCTCATAAGAATCAGTTGAGGAGAGCAGTAATTGAACGGGTCTTGCAGGCTTTGTACTTACCTCAGGCTTAGGAATCTCAACTGTAAATTCTTCATCAAAGCTCTCTTCATCTATTTCTTCTTCGAGATCCTCTTCTTGGGCATTACTAAAATCTTGAACTAAGGGAGTTTCAAATGGCGGAGTATCAGCAATTTCAAACTCTTCTCGCTCCAGTTTTCGCTCTCGTCTTTGATCAAGTGCGCCACTAACTTTATTGCTTGCGCCAGAGATAAGGCTCTTAAACAAATCAATTACCTTCGAAAACGGAGTTGCTGTAATAACAAGTGCGCCAAATATTAAGGTCAGAATAAGAATTGGAATTGCGAGCATATCGGTAAGTAGCGCAACAAGAGGCGTTGAGACCCCATAGCCAATCCATCCCCCGCCTTCGCGCATTGCAGTAGCGCCAGTATTAATCGATGAAGGATTTAATATGTGGATTAGGCCAGTTGAACTTAGAACAAGTAGGAGTGAGCCAATTGTTATTCGACCAGTTGCGCCCTTATCTTGTGGGGTTCGAAATAGGCGAAAGGCGAAGTAGCCAAAAAGAATAGGTGTAAGTATTGCGACCCTGCCAAATCCTCCATAGAAGAAGGCATATGCAGCTCTGCCAAAAGCATTATCTAATTGCATCCAAGAAGTTGCTGCAGCAATTAGGGCAACAATTAAAAGAATTAAACCAATACCATCGCGTCTATGCTCAGGTTCTAAATCTTTAGCACCACGAGTGATGAACCTGATGCTTGCGCCAAGTGCCTTGGCAATAGCGCTCCAGATGAATCCCAAGCCAGAAGCGATAGCCGAGAGTAGGCCACTTGCTTTTCTAGCGGATTTTTTCTTTGCCACAACGAAAAATCGTATTAGAAATTAATTTTCTTAAAGGTCAGGCGCGCCGCTAAACCTCAATTACAACAGGCACAATCATCGGGCGACGGCGATGTTCTTCCCCTACCCAACTTCCCACTGTCTTTCTAACTACTTGCGAGAGTTGATGAGTTCCATTAATTCCACCAGCTACTGCTCCGGTCAGGGCTCGCTCAATACGACCCTTTACTTCATTGAAAAGCTCAAGATCTTCCGCAAAACCGCGTGCATGGATATCAGGGCCTGCAACTATTTTTCCACTCTGTGAATCGATAACGACAATTACTGAGATAAAACCTTCTTCTCCTAGAATCAAACGATCCTTTATCGATGCCTCAGTGATATCTCCAATGCTCTGGCCATCAACATAAACATAGCCAACTGGAACTGCGCCAACTACCCTTGCTCTTCCTTCACTTAAATCAACAATGACTCCATTATCAACTACTACAACATTGCTTGGCTTAACTCCTGTTGAGATTGCAAGCTCAGCATTTGCAGTCATATGCCGCCACTCACCGTGAACCGGCATAACGTTTTTTGGCTTGACCACGTTATAGCAATAGAGCAACTCCCCTGCAGCTGCGTGACCTGAAACATGCACTAGCGCATTGCCTTTATGTACTACGCGAGCGCCAAATCTAGTTAGTTCATTTATAACTCGATAGACCGAATTCTCATTTCCGGGAATCAGTGATGATGCAAGAATTACAGTGTCATCTCTTCCTACTCTAATTTGATGATCGCCATTTGCCATTCGTGATAGAGCTGCCAGTGGCTCACCTTGAGATCCGGTGCAGATCAATACAACTTTATCTCCAGCACTTTCAATTTCATCAGGTTCTAGCAAAGTATTAGGCGGGATATGTAGATATCCCATCTCTGCAGCGAGCGTCATATTTCTAACCATCGAGCGTCCAACAAAGGCAACTTTTCGACCCTTGCTATAGGCAATATCTATTACCTGTTGGATGCGATGAACATGTGATGCAAAGGAGGCGACAATTACTCTCGCCTTTGTGCCATCAATAACTCGTTCCAATACCGGCATAATTTCCCGCTCAGATGTGTTAAATCCTGGAATATCAGCATTAGTTGAATCAACCATAAACAAATCAACCCCTGATTGGCCAAGGGATGCAAAGCGAGCTAAATCAGTGACTCTTCCATCTAGAGGAAGTTGGTCCATTTTAAAATCGCCAGTATGAAGCACTACCCCGGCAGGAGTCTTTATCGCAACTGCTAACGCATCAGGAATTGAATGGTTTACTGCAATAAATTCCAAATCAAAAGGTCCAACTTTTCTGCTCTGACCTTCTTTAACTTCAACCATAATTGGTGAGATCCGATGATCTCTTAACTTTCCTTTTAAGAAGGCAAGAGTTAAAGCGCTACCAATTACTTGAATATCTTCTCGCTCTCGAAGTAGGTAGCCAAGTGCGGTTATGTGATCCTCATGGCCGTGAGTTAGAAAAACGGCAGCAATATCACCCATTCGCTCTTTTAGATAGGAAAAATCTGGCAGGATTAAATCAACACCTGGTTGAGTTTCACTTGGAAATAAAACGCCACAGTCAACGATTAATAACTGGCCTTCATATTCAAAAACGGTCATATTGCGACCAATTTCTCCAAGGCCACCTAAGGCAACAATCCTTAGAGTTTTGGCGGCAAGTTTTGGCGGCAACCCTAGATCGGGATGCGGATGATTCATTACTTAACTTTCACGCCGCCAGCGCGAAGATCTTCTCGTAGTTGGTCTATCTGAGCCTTGGTTGCATCAACTAGTGGTAGGCGAACTCGTCCACCACTTAAGCCCATTAAATCAAGAGCGGCTTTAGTAAGAATTGCTCCTTGAGTTCTAAATGTTCCGGTATAGACCGGTAATAACTTTTGATGAATATCAAGAGCCTTTGCGACATCACCTGAAAAGAATGCATTAAGCATCTGTTTTAACTCTGATCCGACGCTATGGCCGCAGACAGAGACAAATCCGACTGCTCCAACTGAAAGTAGTGGAAGATTTAAAATGTCATCACCTGAGTAAACCGGTATAGCGCATCTCTTAATTACCCAAGAAGTTGAAGCGATATCTCCCTTTGCATCTTTAAGAGCTGCAATTTTGGGATTTGCTGCTAACTTAACAATCGTATCTGGCTCAATTGCAACGCCAGTTCTATGCGGGATGTCATAGAGCATGATTGGCAAATCAGTAGCGCCTGCCATTGCTTCAAAGTGAGCTGCAATTCCAGCCTGCGGTGGTTTGTTGTAATAAGGAGTCACCACTAAAAGTCCATCAGCTCCAGCCTTAGCTGCCTGCCTTGCCTGCTCGAGCGAATGAGAAGTTTCGTTATTTCCAGCCCCTGCGACAATCTTTATATTTGATCCAACTACTTTGCGAACTACCTTGATTATTTCAACTTTCTCTTCATCGCTAGTAGTTGGCGCCTCCCCTGTTGTGCCATTTAAAACTATTCCATCATGACCAGTTGAAACTAGATGTGCAGCTATTTTTTCAACGCTTGCCCAATCAATCGATAAGTCATCTTTAAAAGGGGTGACCATTGCGGTCAACAATCTGCCAAATGGCGCCTGAATCGACATGCGCCAAGGCTACTACTTACCGGCTATGGCGCGACGCGCCCCGACTTTTCAAAGGCAGCATAGGTAATCGGCATCAGGCGGGCAAAGTGCTCCTCCATCTTCTCTGCCACCATTTCTATCTCCCGCTGCGGATAGCTAGGAAAGTGAGATCCTTCTCGGGCTGTTCTTAACGAGAGAAAGTTCATAAGAGCTCTAGCATTCATCGTGACATACATAGATGAATAGAGCGCAACCGGAAGCACTGCTCTGGCAACTTCCTTTGCCACCCCTGCATCTAGCATCTTCTTATAATTCAAATAACAAAGTTCATAACTTTCTTTCATCGCAGCTACTGATATCGCATACTGCTCATCACTACCATCAACAAATGTGTAGGCACCAGTTTTGCCAACTTGTACTAATTTTCTAGCTTTATTTGGAACATAGAAAACTGGAAGCAGTTCGCGATAGCGACCACTCTCTTCGTTATATGATGCGATGCGATGGCGCATAAACTCTCTAAATACAAATATCGGAGCGCTAATAAAAAAGGTCATTGAGGTATGCTCGAATGGAGAGCCATGGCGCTCTCTAGCCAAATAATTAATCAATCCAGTTGAGCGAGCAGGGTCTGCGTTTACTTCCTCTAAAGAATTCTCACCTGCTGTTGATACTCGCGCCGCCCAAATGACATCAGCATCGCTAGCGCTAGATTTAACTAGCTCTACTGTCACATCATCTCTAAAGACAATATCTGGATGGCTTGGCTGGCTCACGTGCGCGACCTTATCTACTCTCTGGCGCAAGGTTGGGATTTTCTAAGGCAGAATGGGCGCGTGTCATTAAATCCTTCAAGCTTTAATAAGAGCAGAGTCTTATCAGACTCAATGGCGGTGGCCATCCCGGTTGGCACATATGGCGCCGCCTTTGGAGCAGCCTCTATCGCTGCAGGATTTTCAGTTCTCCAAACCTGTCTCTTATCACTTCTCTTATTTTCCGGCGCATCACAATTTGCAGTTGTTGGAGTTATGGGCTCTGGTGGATCTGCATTGAGCGCAATTGCTACCGGATCTCTTCTAGGTTTTCGAAATGGGCTCTATGGATTAAAGATGGCTCCGCTATTAAAGCTAAGAGGTTTTAAACGTGTAGTCGGCGCGCAGTTAACTATTGATGAATCAACGGGTGTTGCAATTAGCCAAGAGGGGCGAGGAGATGACGCAGCGCGTTATGGCTTCTGGGCAACCGGTATTGGAGTTTATTTCTTCTGGAATCTCTTTACTCTCCTTGGAGCCATCGGTGCTGGAGCAATTGGAGATCCTGCAGCGTGGGGTCTTGATGCAGTAGTTCCGGCAGCATTTCTTGGACTCCTCTGGCCAAGACTTACTGATAATAAAACTCGAGTACTTGCCATATCTGCTGCGCTTTTGGCGCTTTTATTAGTTCCATTTGCTCCAGCTGGATTTCCAATAATTGCAACAGCACTATTGGCAGTAATTTTTGGAAGCAGGGCAGCTCGATGAGTCAGATATGGATTGCAACCTTAGTTTCGTCTCTGATCTGCTTTTTGTTGAAGTATCTTGGCTATCGCATCCCAGAATCTCTTCTTAATAGACCAACGATTCAACGGATTAATTCTCTAATACCTATCGCTCTACTGAGCTCATTAGTCGCTGTTCAAGCGCTAACCATTGAGCAGCAGGTAGTAATTGATCACAGGCTTGTAGGACTACTTGTTGCTGCTATCGCCTTAAGTTTGAAAGCAAACTTTCCAATCATGATGCTGCTTGCTGCAGCAAGCTCTGCCGCGGTTTATAACCTCTAGATAATCTGTAGAGCCTCAAGCTTTGCCTTTAGATCAATATCAGAGGGCTCCGTTAGATGGGTTCCATCAGGAAAAAGAATTACTGGGATAGAACGCTTTCCGCCGTTTATTTCAATAACTTTCTCTGATGCTCCAGGAACTGATTCGACATCAATAATTTCATAACTAACTTGAAGTGAATCAAGCAATCTTTTAGATCTGACGCAATCTCCACACCAATCTGCGCTATACATTGTTATTGAAGTGCTCACATTTCCCTCCTAGATATCCATCAGATTCTCAAGGCCAAAGGTTAAACCAGGTCTTGTAGATACGCTTCTTAGGGCAAGTAGTACCCCAGGCATAAAGCCACTTCTATCTATTGAGTCATGTCTAATCGAGAGAGTCTCGCCTTGATCTCCTAGTAATACTTCCTGATGAGCAACTAAACCTCTAAGGCGAATTGAGTGAATTGGAACATCTCCAACCTTGGCTCCTCTTGCTCCCGCAAGTCCGCTACTAGTCTTATCAGGCATTGCGCCCTTCTTGGCTTTCGCTCTGGCATCAGAGATTAACTCTGCAGTTCTAGTTGCAGTTCCAGAAGGGGCATCTGCTTTTTCAGGATGATGTAGTTCAATAATCTCAACTGATTCAAAATAGGTGGATGCCTTTGCTGCAAACTGCATCATTAAGACTGCCCCTAGGCCAAAGTTTGGAGCGATGATTGCTCCAACTTGAGGATTTTTAGCTAGCAGAGCTTTAACTTCTTCGATTCTCCTGCTATCAAAACCAGTAGTGCCAACTACTACATTAATTCCACTATTGATTGCATACTCTAAATTTTTCATCACAGAATCAGGATGAGTAAAATCTAGAACAACCTTTGCGCCAGAGCTTTTTAGTAAATCTAATGAATCACCGAGGTCAAGAGATGCAACTAGGTCCAGATCATTAGCAGCCGAGATCGCTTTAACGCTCTCGCTGCCCATACGACCCTTAGCGCCAAGAATGGCGACTTTAATTTTCATCGCTTCTCCACCTTCTACTTCATAGCCTTTTCAAAGATTGAACGCTTGGCAAATGGTCCCACAATCGCAAGGCTTGGCGCAGAACCCAAGACCTCAGATGCTAGGTTTGCAATGGCTGCGCCATCAACGGCTGAAATCTCTCGAAGGATCTCATCAAAGCTTAAGACCTGGCCATAGATCAGCTCGCTCTTTCCAATCCGGCTCATTCGAGAACCCGTATCTTCCTGGCCTAAAACTAGTGAGCCACTAACTGCTCCTTGAGCCTTAATTAATTCCTCGCTAGATAGACCATTACTTGCAACATCTTCTAAAACTCTGCGCATAATCTTTATGACTTCAACAGCCTTTGATGGAGTAGATCCAGCATAGAGGGCAAGAAAGCCACTTCCAGCAAATTGTTGAGCGTATGAATAGACCGAGTAAGCAAGACCGCGCTTTTCTCTAATTTCTTGAAATAGCCTAGAGGACATTCCCCCGCCAAGTGCGGCAGATAAAACTCCCATAGCAAAGCGTCTTTTATCGTCCCGATTTACTCCTGGCATTCCAAGAACTATGTGGGCCTGCTCTGTCTTTCTATTTATCAGCCCAACATTTCTCTTTGGCTTTCTACTAAATTCCTGGCTTGGCCTTAGATTAAATTTCTTCTCAGCTCGATCTAGGAATTCATCCCTTGAAAGCGCTGCAATGATCTGATCTACAACTTGCTGATGCCTAATATTTCCAGCAACTGCAACAACGATATCCTCTGGTAGATAGCGCTTTTTATAGTAGTTAAATACTGCGCTTCTAGAAAGTGACTTTATTGATTTAGTGGTGCCAAGTATTGAGCGCCCAAGTGTGGTATCGCCATAGAAAGTCTCAGCAAATAACTCATGAACTAAATCTGCCGGATCATCATCGCGCATAGAGATCTCTTCTAGAACAACTTTTCTCTCAGCATCTACATCACTTGGCTTAGCAACTGATGAGGTAATTAGATCTGAAATAACATCGATAGCAAGAGGGAGATCCTTATCAATTACCCTGGCATAAAAACAGGTATATTCCTTTGAGGTGAAGGCATTCATTTCGCCGCCAACAGCTTCAATTGAGGATGAAATTTCAAGTGCGCTGCGTCGCTTTGTTCCTTTAAATAGTAGGTGTTCTAGAAAGTGTGATGCTCCCGCAACTTTTAAGCTCTCATCGCGGGATCCAACATTGACCCAGATTCCAAAGGCGGCTGAGCGGACTGTAGGAATTTCTTCAGTGACAATGCGTAGGCCGCTAGCAAGAACGGTCCTACGCACAGTCATTTAATTCCACTTACTCTGAAGCAGTATCTGACTTCTGGCTCTCATCTAAAACTGGAATCAGCGAGAGCTTGCCCTTTGGGTCAATCTCGCCAATTTCAACTTCAACTTTGTCGCCAACATTCATTACATCTTCAAGGTTTTCAATGCGCTTTCCGCCATGCATCTTTCGAATCTGAGAGATGTGTAGCAAGCCATCTTTTCCTGGAAGGAGATTTACGAAAGCTCCGAAGGTTGCAAGCTTGACGATTGTTCCGTTATATCGCTCTCCAATTTCAGGAAGCTTTGGATCGGCAATTGAGAGAATCGCAGCTTTAGCAGCATCTGCTGCTGTGCCATTTGTGGCACCAATAAAGATTGTTCCATCATCTTCAATGGAGATTTCAGCTCCGGTCTCCTCTTGAATCTGATTGATGACTTTGCCCTTAGGTCCAATAACAGCGCCAATCTGATCCACTGGGATCTTAATTGAGATGATTCTTGGAGCAAGAGGGTTCATATCATCTGGGCGATCAATAGCTTCATTCATCACCTTTAAGATTGCAAGACGAGCTTCTTTTGCTTGCAAAAGAGCAGCTGATAAAACGCTAGCTGGAATTCCATCTAACTTAGTATCTAACTGAAGAGCGGTTACAAAGTCTTTGGTTCCAGCAACTTTAAAGTCCATATCGCCAAAAGCATCTTCTGCTCCCAAAATATCTGTCAGGGCAACATATTCCACTTTGCCATCAACATCATCGGAAATTAAGCCCATTGCAATTCCAGCAACTGGAGCCTTTAGCGGAACTCCTGCGTTTAATAGCGAGAGAGTTGATGCACATACTGATCCCATTGATGTGGACCCATTTGAACCAAGTGCTTCAGATACTTGTCTGATCGCATATGGAAACTCTTGGCGCCCAGGAAGAACTGGAAGGAGGGCTCGCTCAGCAAGTGCTCCATGACCAATTTCTCGTCTCTTAGGTGATCCCACTCGACCAGTCTCACCAGTTGAGTAAGGCGGGAAGTTGTAGTTATGCATATAACGCTTATGGTCTTCAGGATTGAGCGTATCTAGCTGTTGCTCCATCTTAAGCATATTTAAAGTTGTGATTCCCAGAATCTGGGTCTCACCTCTTTCAAATATTGCAGAGCCATGAACTCTTGGGACTACTTCAACTTCAGCAATCAGAGGTCTGATATCGCGAAGTCCTCGTCCATCGATGCGAATCTTGTCGCGAAGAACTCTCTGGCGAACTAATTTCTTAGTTAGTGAGCGAAATGCCGCAGGAATTTCTTTCTCGCGACCAACAAAGCTCTCAGCAAGTGATTGCTTAACTTCGGTAGACAGTCTCTCAATCTCAGTTTCACGCTCTTGCTTGCCTGAAATCTTTAGCGCAGCATCAAGCTCTTTCTTTGCTGCTTTCTCAACAGCTGCAAATGCATCATCTTGATAATCAAGAAATACGGGGAACTCAGCGGTTGGCTTTGCAGCAACTTTTGCTAGTTCGATTTGTGCTTGGCAGAGCTGACGAATAAATGGCTTTGAAGCCTCAAGACCCTGACCAACAATTTCTTCAGTTGGAGCGCTAGCGCCAGAGCCAATCAAATCAATGGTCTTAACTGTTGCTTCTGCTTCAACCATCATAATTGCAACATCATCGCCAGCAATTCTTCCGGCAACTACCATATCAAAAACGGCATTTTCTAGATCGCTATGGTTTGGGAAAGCAACCCATTGTCCATCGATAAGTGCGATACGCACGCCACCAATTGGACCTGAGAATGGCAGCCCTGCTAATTGCGTTGACATAGATGCCGCATTAATAGCAATCACGTCATACATATGATTCTGATCAAGGGCCATAACAGTCACTACGATCTGAACTTCATTACGTAGCCCCTTAATAAATGAAGGGCGTAGCGGACGATCAATTAAGCGGCAGGTAAGAATTGCATCCTCGGAAGGACGACCTTCTCTGCGGAAAAATGATCCAGGAATCTTTCCAACTGCATACATACGCTCTTCCACATCAACTGTTAATGGGAAGAAGTCGAATTGATCTTTAGGTGACTTAGAAGCAGTAGTTGCTGATAGCAACATTGTTTCATCATCTAGGTAAACAACTGCAGTTCCTGCAGCTTGGCGCGCTAGGCGACCAGTTTCGAAACGAATTTCTCGTTTTCCAAATTTTCCGTTGTCAATTGTGACAGCGGCAGACTTAACGTCTTGACCCTCCATGGGTCTCTCCTATTCTCTAACACCCGAACGCATATTTATAGAGAATGGATCTTCGATCGAAGCCAACGGCATTCTTGTTTAAATCCGTAAGCCACCACCGAGGACCAAACCTCTAGCGATGCGCTGGGTGATTATTTAATTGTTCAGCAAACTAACGGCGGATGCCGAGTTTGTCGATGATCGCGCGGTATCGCGCAATATCTGTCTTTGCAAGGTATTGCAAAATTCTTCTACGGCGACCTACTAGAAGCAGTAGACCACGACGGTTGTGGTGATCATGCTGATTTGTCTGTAGGTGCTCAGTTACTTCTTCAATTCTCCGTGATAAAAGCGCAACCTGTGATTCAGGGCTTCCTGTGTCAGATGCAGAGGCGCCGTACTTGGTAATAATTTCTTTCTTCTCGGCAGGTTTTAATGCCATTTTTTTTCTTCCTTTACATCTTTCACGAGGGCTCTCGGTCTAATACACGAGCGCACACTTTCTCGCTTGAGGGGCGTAAATCTACCAGCGCTGCTTAAAGATCTAAAATCGAGGCAAAAATACGCCTAAAGGGAAGTCAATTTTCTAGCTTCATCACAATCTATTTTCATCTGAACCAAGAGCGCATCTAGTGAGCCAAATTTGATGGTATCTCTAAGTCTCCAACCGAATTCAACTTTTGCCTCTTGGTCATAGAGATCTAGATCATCTCGATCAAGTGCGTAGGCTTCAACTTGTCTTCCGCGCACGCCATCAAATGTGGGATTAGTTCCAATAGAAATTGCTGCGCTCCAGCGATGAGAACCAACTGATAACCAGCCGGCATAAACCCCATCAGATGGAATTGTGGCATAGGAATCTAGTCCAATATTTGCAGTTGGATATCCAATAGTTCTGCCACGTTTTTCCCCGTGAATAACTGGTCCGACTAATTGATGGGGTCTTGTTAGCAATTGATTCGCAATCTCGATATTTCCAGCCTTAATTGCTTCTCGAATTCTTGTTGAGGAGACCTTAATATTTCCATGGTTATAAAGCGGAATTGCCTTTACTTTAAAAGATGAATTAGATTGCAAATACTCAACATTGCCTGCAGCTTTTGCTCCAAATGTGAAGTTCTCCCCCACTAACACTAATGCTGGATCAAATATTGGCCTTAATATTTCGTTAATGAATTGATCTGGAGTTAATTGTGAAAATTGAGAGCTAAACTTAATTACAGCCACACTACTTGCCCCATGCATCGATAACTGGGCGATGCGATTATTTAGAGTTAGAAGCCGAGTTGGAACTCGATCTGGAGCAAATACAGATGTTGGATGAGGATCAAAGGTGAGTACAACTACTGGCAGGTTTTCTCTTACTCCCTCTTGAAGAATTACTTGATGGCCAATGTGTACGCCATCAAAAATTCCGATAGCAAGGGCTGAGCCTAGAAGCGGGGCACCATGCCAAGTTACTTCAGCGCTACTCATAGCTTTAATTCTTTCATGAAATAAAGACCGCCACAGGTTGAGCGCCATGTTCGCGATTTTCCAATATTGCAGCAACCTTTCCATCAGGAGCAAGGGCCACAACTGGGCCATCACTATTTGACGCGCTCAGTGAACGACCAAAACTCAACTCTTTAACCTCAAGCAGATCTACATTTCTTACACTCATAACTTTAGATATCTCGCTAGCAAGCGGCCTTATCTCTGGTGATTCAAGGCTGCTGCAATCACTTAGCGAGAATGGAGCAACTAGGCTCCTTCGAAGAGAAATCAGATGTCCTCCGACTCCAAGTGAGCTTCCTAAATCTCTTGCAATTGATCGAATATAAGTTCCTGCAGAGCATTCAACAGAAATTTCAATATCTAGAAATTCTCCGCGTTTGATTTCGATTACATCTAACTTATAGATATCTATCTTTCGAGCAGGAATATCTACCTCTTTTCCCTCTCTAACCAAGTCATAGGCTCTCTGGCCATTAATTTTTATCGCAGAGACTTTAGTTGGAACCTGCATGATGCTTCCAATTTGAGTAGCAAGGAACTCTCTAATTTCTCGATCGCTAACATTTGAAGTATCAGATGTTGAAATAATCTCACCTTGAGCATCATCGCTAGAAGTTGCCTGGCCTAATCGAATCTGAGCGTGATAGGCCTTTTTTCCTTGAGTTATGTATTGCAGAAACTTTGTTGCTTTATTTACCCCAAGAACAAGAACTCCAGTTGCCATCGGATCTAAGGTCCCGGCATGGCCGACCTGCTTTGTTCCTAGAGTTTTTCTTAACTTTGCCACTACATCATGGCTGGTGATACCAGCTGGCTTATCAATGATGACAAAGCCATCTTGCAAACTCATCTATTCACCAGAGAGATAGTCTTTTGGGCGGCTCTGGCGATAAGGATCATCCCCACTTATCGGCTCTGCGCTAGAGCGAAGATTTGCAATCTCTTCATCGCTTTTTCTGACCTGATCAAGTAAATCTTCGAAGTTTTTAGCGTTCTCACCCAAAGCATCTGCAAAAAAGGTAAGTGATGGAGTGATTCTGGTTCCAAGTTCTCTGCCTACTTCAGTTCTTAATAGCCCTTTGGCGCTCTCTAATACTTTGGCAGTATTAACTCGAGCTTCATCATCGCCTAAAACTGTATAGAAAATAGAGGCTTGTTGTAGATCGCCAGTTACTCGAACATCGGTAATTGTGACAAAACCAAGGCGCGGGTCCCTTACTTTGCTCTCAAGTGCTGAGGCAACTACAACCTTGATCCGGTCAGCAACTTTTGCAGCCCGATGTGACTTTCCCATGACTTATGCTCGCTTTTTCTCGCGCATCTCAAATGCTTCAAATACATCTCCGATTTGAATATCTTTGAAATTACCCACACCAATTCCGCACTCAAAGCCCTCACGAACTTCAGTTGCATCATCTTTAAATCGCTTTAAAGATTCGATTGTTAGGTTGTCGCCGATTACCACGTTATCGCGTAGCACTCTTGCCTTCGCATTTCTTCTAATAAGGCCAGTTGAAACCAGAGATCCAGCGATAGTTCCAAACTTGCTGGACTTAAAGACTTCACGCACTTCAGCGCGACCCAAAACTGCTTCTTCATATTCAGGCTTGAGTAGTCCCTTAAGCGCAGCTTCGATCTCCTCGATTGCTTTATAGATCACGCTATAGAATCGAACTTCAACGCCCTCTTCATCCGCGAAGATTGCAGTATGGGCCTCTGGCTTAACATTGAAGCCAACAATTACTGCGCCCGATGCTGAAGCAAGAGTGACATCGCTCTTAGTGATAGCGCCAACGCCTCTATGAATAACTCTCAAGTCAACTTCACTGCCGACATCTAATTGAACCAAAGCATCTTCAAGTGCTTCAACAGATCCGCTGACATCGCCTTTAAGAATTAGATTAAGAGTTGTGACCTTGGATTGCTCAAGGAAGTCCTCTAGAGAAACTTTCTTTCTCGCCTTAGCAAGTGCGGCATGGCGCTCTCCGGCCTGACGTTTTTCTGCAATTTGTCTTGCAGTTCGATCATCAGGTGCAACGATAAAGCTATCGCCAGCACTTGGCACCGAGGTAAATCCAAGAACTTGAACTGGTCTTGATGGACCTGCTACTTCAACTTCTTGTCCAAACTCATCCATCATCGCTCTGACTCGACCAAAAGCACTTCCTGCAACAATTGCATCGCCAACACTTAGCGTTCCGCGCTGGACTAGAACTGTTGCAACTGGACCACGGCCACGATCTAGATGAGCCTCAATTGCTACACCTCTAGCATCATCTTCATGGATTGCTCTTAAGTCAATTGCAGCATCTGCAGTTAACAAAATTGCTTCAACTAATTGATCAATACCAGTTACTTTAGCTGCAGAGACATCAACAAATAGCGTATCTCCACCATACTCTTCAGCAACCAAGTTATATTCAGTTAACTGCTGACGAATTCGCCCGGGATTTGCTCCCTCTTTATCAACCTTATTGACCGCAACAACTATAGGAACATTTGCTGCTTGAGCGTGATTTAAAGCCTCAATTGTCTGCGGCATAACACCATCATCTGCAGCAACAACAAGAACTGCAATATCTGTCACTTTGGCTCCACGAGCACGCATAGCGGTGAAGGCTTCATGGCCCGGGGTATCGATAAATGTAATCGCGCGATTAATGCCGGCATGCTCATGATGAATCTGATAAGCGCCAATGTGTTGAGTAATGCCACCTGCTTCACCTTTTACTACTTCAGTCTGGCGAATAGCATCAAGAAGTCTTGTCTTTCCATGATCAACATGGCCCATAACTGTGACAACTGGCGGCCTGATACTTAAATCATCAGGATCAACATCAGAGAGCTCTTGATCTAGATCGATATCAAATTGTTCTAATATCTCTTTATCTTCATCCTCTGGAGAGACAACTGTAATTTTGTAGCCAAACTCCCCACCCAAGACATGCAGAGTCTCTTCATCAACTGATTGAGTTGCAGTAACCATCTCACCTAGATGAAATAGCACTGAGACTAAACCAGCTGGATCTGCTCCAATTTTTTCGGCAAAGTCAGCTAAAGATGCTCCTCTTCGTAATCTAACTGGAGTATTTCCATCACCACGAGGAACAATTGCGCCACCAAGTGTTGGGGCTTGCATATTGTCTATCTCTTCGCGACGAGTTTTCTTTGATTTGTAATTCTTTTTCTTTACAGCATTTTTTCCAAATGCTCCACCAGCGCTTCCGCGTTGTCCTGGTCTTCCTGGCGCAAAACCGCCACCTGGTTTTCCAGCTCCTGGTCTTGCTGGCGCGCCAGTTGCTCCACCAGGTCTTTGTCCTTGGCCACCTTGGCTGCGATATGGAGATGAAGCATTGCGATCTTGCGGACGAGATGAACCATCAGTTCGTTGTTGTGGTCGCGCTGCAAATCCTGGACGAACAGAACCTGGACGAGGTCCTGCCATATTTCCACCTCTTGCTGGCGCACCTGGCGGTCTACTTCCTCCCGGACGTTGTCCGCCGCCTTGACCTTGTGGTCTTGGTGGACGAGGAGGAGCTGAAGGATTTCCAAAAGGATTATTTCCAGGTCTTGCACCGCCTTGACCTTGTGGTCTAGGTGGACGAGGAGGAGCAGAAGGTGTTGCAAAAGGATTATTTCCAACTCTGGCAGCAGGAGCAGCTGGTGGTTTTGGAGGAAGTTGAGTTGGAGCGATATTTTCTTGCGGGCTCTCTTTAATTACCGGAGCGCTAGGTGGAGTAATTTCATCAATCTGCTCAACGCTCTCAACTGGCGCTGCTTTCTTGGCTGCGGCTTTTTTAGCAGGGGCTTTCTTGGCAGGAGCTTTCTTAGGTGTAGCTGCAACTGCAGGAAATTTTTCTAGAAACTTTCGCACCACAGGTGCTTCAACAGTTGAAGATGCGGAGCGAACAAACTCGCCCATCTCTTGGAGTTTTGCAAGGACATCCTTGCTATCCATCCCTACATCTTTTGCTAATTCGTAAACGCGGACCTTTGCCACTTTTCTCCTTTTGTGGCTCCTCGTTTACTTTTTAAACGCGAAGCCTAAATTGACCTACTCATGACTGTGAAGTGCTCATTAGAGTGCCATTGCCTATTCGACCTAGCCTTCGCTTTGCAAATATGTGAGGGAGATCCTCACGGCGCAACCATACCGCCGCAGTACTACTTTTAGGAAACTTCGCTCGCCCCAGAGCCACTTGTCGCCCCATCGGAGTGAATATCAATGCGCCAGCCAGTTAGGCGAGCAGCCAGACGGGCGTTCTGCCCATCTTTTCCAATGGCAAGAGATAGTTGGTAATCAGGAACTACAACCTTGGCAGAGCGAGTATCAATATTTACTACCTCAACGCTAGAGACTCTTGCTGGAGCTAAAGCATTACCAACATATGTTGCTGGATCATCAGACCAATCAACAATATCTATCTTCTCGCCATGTAATTCATCCATAACCGCTCTTGCTCTTGCTCCCATTGGACCAATTAGCGCGCCCTTTGGACTAACACCTGCGCGGTGAGCTCTAACTGCAATTTTGCTTCGATGTCCTGCTTCGCGAGCAATTCCCATAATTTCAACGATGCGATCTCTAATCTCTGGAACTTCAAGTGCAAATAATTGTTTTACTAGAGCTGGATGGCTTCTAGAAAGCAATACCTCAGGACCCTTCTGGCCTTGTTTAACTTCAACTACAAAGCTCTTGATTCGATCGCCATGTTTATATATCTCACCTGGCACTTGTTCATGTGGTGGAATTTTTCCCTCTACTCTTCCAAGATCGATGTAAACCATTTTCTGATCTCGTCCTTGTTGAATTACTCCAGAGACAATGTCGCCAACATTTGCGCTAAATTCGCCAACGATTTCTAGATCCTTTGATTCTCGCATCTTCTCTTTAATAATCTTGCGCGCAGTAGATGATGCGATACGACTAAAGCCCTCTGGTTCATCGTTAGTCTCATCTATTTTCTCGCCATCTGGGCCAAATACTGGGATAAGAATCTTTATCTCCCCCGTTACTAAATCTAATTTGGCATGAGCAAATGGCTTTGCTCCCTCCATCTCGTTATAAGCGCTCTTAACTGCAATCTCAATTGCAGTGATTAGGCGATCAAGTGGAATGTCACGTTCAATGGTTAGAGCTTCTAAAACTTTCATATCGACATTCATCGCTTATCACCATCTTTTCGATTGAATTCAATCTCGACAGTTGCTCGCTTAATTTCGCTAAATAAAATACTTACCTCTCCACTTTTAACCTCAAGTAATGCTGAATCTAAATCAAGGCTTTTAAGGCGGCCAATTAGCTTTTCGCCATCGACTTTGACTATGGAAATTAGCCGACCAATATTCTTCTTCCATTGATGCGCCTTTACCAGCGGGCGACCCACGCCAGGGGATGTGACTTCAAGGGTAAATGGATTATCACCAAGCTGGCTGTAGTTTTCTAGAATTTCAGATATCGCTCTTGAACTTGCAGCAACCTCGTCAAGATTTAGATTTCTCTCTTCGTGATCAACTATTACTGAGATGATCCGAGAGCGTCCAACGGGAATCACTTTAATCTCTTCAAGTAAGAGCCCAGATGCTTTTACTACTGGAGCGAGAAGCTCATTTAAGTTATCTACCAAAGCCATTTTAATTTCTTCCTACTTATTTAGTTGTTGTTAAGTTGTGGGGCTAAGTCTAGCCCAGATCTCAGCCCCGCAGAAATGTGTCATAGATCAGACGGATGATTAGCGCGGTAGTGACGGCTAGAAACGCCCGACGAATCAAAACTGAACCGCCTCTTATGCCAACTTTAGCTCCAATAAATCCTCCAGCGATATTGCCTGCCGCCATCGTTAATCCCAGCGCCCAGATGATTTGGGAGTTAAAGCCAAAAACTAAAATCGCTCCAAGATTTGTCGCAAGATTAACAAGCTTTGCTGTAACTGATGCTTCAAGAAATGCAAAGCCAAGAACGGCAACTAGTGCAAGCATAAGAAAAGATCCAGTTCCAGGACCAAAGATTCCATCATAAAAGCCAATTACAGCTCCAACAGCTGCGCCGATTAATAGGCGATTTCTTCCAGCAAACTTTGTCGAAGCTACCTGTCCCAAGTCTTTTCTTAGATAGGTGTAAATTGCAACAATAATTAGAAGAAATAAAATTATTGGCTTAAACGCATCTCTTGGAATCTTAGTTGCCACACTTGCGCCCATAGCTGAGCCAATAAATGCAGGAAGGCCCATCACCGCTGCTAACTTAAAATCTGGCTTAATCTTTCTTAAATATGAGGCAGTAGCTCCTAAGGTGCCAAGAAATGAAGGGACTTTATTAGTTCCAAGAATCACCGAAGGTGAGGTATCAGGAAGTGAAACTAGAAGAGCTGGCAGTTGAATTAGCCCCCCGCCTCCAGCTAGTGAATCAACAAGTCCTGCAAAGGTGGCTGCAAGGATGAGAAATAGAATTACTTCAACTGATATATCCACGAGAAACTAGTTAATCAACCTAGCAATTTAACTAAGTAAGATGTGATCTCACCAAGTGCAATCTCTGACTTCTCACCACTTCGTCTTTTGCGGAATTCAACTTGACCTTGGGCCAGACTCTTACCAAATATCAAGATATAAGGATTGCCAATTAGCTCTGCATCTTTGAATTTAACTCCAGGGCTTGCCTCTCGTCTATCATCAATCATCACGCTAATGCCTTTTGCCTCTAACTCTTTCCCAATTCTCTCTGCTTGAATAAATGGCTCATCTTCTCTGCCAGTTGCCACGATATGAACTTTTGCTGGAGCAATCTCATCTGGCCAGATAATGCCGATCTCATCATGGCTCTGCTCAGCAATTGCAGCTAGAGCTCTAGTGACTCCAATGCCATATGAGCCCATAGTGACAACCTGTGATTTTCCTTGGCTATCAAGAACTGTTAAATCAAGTGCTTGGGCATACTTTCTGCCCAACTGGAAAATATGACCAATTTCAATTGCGCGATCAATAATTATTGGGCTATCACAGCTTGGACAAGGATCGCCTTGATTAATCTCAACTGCTTCAATAAAACCATCAACGCTAAAGTCGCGACCATGGGTGACATAGCGCATATGTTTATTCTTAGTATTAGCACCTGTTATCCAGTGTGAGCCAAGAACAACTGATGGATCTGCATAGAGCTTAATTCCTAATTTCTTAGCATCTTGCGGGCCAACATATCCTTTTACTAGACCAGGATTTTTTGCAAAGTCTGCATCCTCAAATAAACGAAGCTCTTTAACTCCAGCAAGATTTGCTTCAACTCTCTTGAGGTCAACCTGGCGATCACCTGGAATTAGTATTGAAATTACCTGCCCATCTGCCACAAGTAAGATGTTCTTTAACGTATCCGATGCGCTCACATTTGCTTGATACTTCTGATTCATAACCGCAACTAAGCTTTCAATAGTTGGAGTATCTGGAGTATCAAGAAGCTCCATCTCAGGTGCTTTTGCTATATCTTTTTTACTAACCTTACTAACCATGGCTTCAACATTTGCTGCATATCCACATTTAGGACAGAGCACATAAGTGTCCTCACCTGTTGAGCATGGAGCTAAGAACTCTTCAGATTTTGACCCGCCCATAGCGCCAGAGACAGCAGAGACGATATTGAATTTAAGTCCTAGGCGACTAAAAGTTTCAATGTAGGCAGCCCGATGCTTCTGATAAGAAACTTCAAGGCCAGCATCATCTAAATCAAATGAATAAGAATCTTTCATAATAAATTCGCGCCCGCGAATAATTCCACTTCTAGGACGGGCTTCATCGCGATATTTGGTTTGGATTTGATAGATAGAAAGAGGAAGATCTTTATATGAGGAGTATTCGCTCTTCACCATCAGAGTAAACATCTCTTCATGGGTTGGCCCTAGTAGATAGTCGCTACCTTTTCGATCCTGGAGCCTAAATAAGGCAGGTCCATACTCTTCCCAGCGATTACTTTTTTCGTAAGGATCTTTAGGAAGAAGCGCTGGAAAGTGAACTTCTTGAAAGCCCGCCTTATCCATCTCATCTCTTATAACTCTTTCGACATTTCTAAGAGCAATTACCCCTAGTGGCAACCAAGAAAATATTCCTGCAGCAATTGGGCGGATATATCCCGCTCTAACTAGGAGCTTATGGCTTGCAACTGAAGCATCTGATGGGTCATCTCGAAGCGTGCGCAGAAAGAGAGATGACATCTTTAACATAGCGCTAAGCCTAGCGAATTACTTTACGTTTACTGTTGGTTCTCCCGATGCGACACCAGCAGCTTCCATCTCCTCTGCAAGGCGCATCGCCTCTTCTATCAAAGTTTCAACAATCTGTGCCTCAGGAACTGTTTTTATTACTTCACCTTTAACAAATATCTGACCTTTGCCATTACCTGATGCAACGCCAAGATCTGCCTCTCGCGCCTCCCCTGGTCCATTAACAACACAGCCCATCACTGCAACGCGAAGTGGGACTGTCATTCCTTCAAGGCCTGCTTGTACTTTCTCTGCAAGTGAATAGACATCTACTTGAGCGCGGCCACAAGATGGGCAAGAAACGATTTCTAATTTTCGCTGTCTTAAATTAAGAGATTCAAGAATAGAAATACCAACTTTAACTTCCTCAACTGGAGGAGCAGAAAGTGAGACTCTAATTGTGTCGCCGATTCCCTCTGCAAGTAATACCGCAAATGCTGTTGCAGACTTTATAGTTCCTTGGAATAGCGGACCAGCCTCTGTTACTCCTAAGTGAAGTGGATAATCACACTTTGCAGCAAGGAGTCGGTATGCCTTAATCATCGTTACTGGATCATGATGCTTTACAGAGATTTTGATATCTCTAAAGCCATGCTCTTCAAATAGGCCAGCTTCCCAGAGCGCTGATTCAACTAGCGCCTCAGGGGTTGCTTTTCCATACTTTGATAAAAGTCTTGGATCAAGTGAGCCAGCGTTAACTCCAATTCGAATTGGAATTCCAGCATCTCCTGCAGCTTTAGCAACTTCCTTTACCTTGTCATCAAATTGTTTAATATTTCCAGGATTTACTCTAACCGCGGCGCATCCTGCATCAATTGCTGCAAAGATATATTTTGGTTGAAAGTGAATATCTGCGATAACAGGAATCTGGGACTTTCTAGCAATATCTTTTAGCGCATCAGCATCATCTTGGCTAGGAACAGCAACTCTAACTATCTGACATCCTGAAGCAGTTAACTCAGCGATCTGTTGCAAAGTTGAGTTCACATCAGCGGTAAGTGTGGTGCACATCGATTGAACTGATACTGGCGCATCTCCCCCAACTAAAACGCTTCCTACTTTTAACTGGCGAGATTTACGGCGCGGGGCAAGAACTGGCGGCGGCGCAGATGGAATTCCCAGATCAACCATGGCCCTATTCTCTCCTAAAGATTGAGGTTAATTGGATTGAAAATATCAGCAATTAGCAAAATCACAGTCAGAACTAGAAGAACGGCAAAGACCACCAAGGTAATCGGGGTGAGCTTTTCCACATCAACCGGCCCAGGATCGGTCTTTCCTCTCATAGCTGCAATTCTTCGCCTGATCGCCTCATAGCTAGCAACTGCCATATGGCCACCATCGAGCGGAAGAATTGGTAGCAGATTAAAGATTCCAACAAAGATATTAAGTGAAGCCACAATAAGAATAAAAGTTGCGACTTTCTCTCCAGTGCTTAAGTTTCCACTAGAAACAGTTTCGCCGCTTGCTCTTGCAACTCCAACGATTCCAACTAAACCTTGCGAATTTCTCTCCTGCCCAAAAAATGTCTGGCCAATTAAAGAAGGAATCTGCGAAGGAAGTGAAATCAGAGCCTTAATTGAGCCTTCAAAGATTGCTCCAGTTGCTCTCGCGCTTGAAGCTGCGGCTTTTATTGGATCTTGTCTTACTAAGCCAAATTCATTAATAATTCCAAGAAAACCTCTGGAATCACCTTCAACAACTCTTGTTGCTGGAGTGATGGCAATATTTATTACTTGC
>OFRI01000104.1_pt1 | contig 21103 bp, 18 predicted proteins | sample 1543031 | NCBI WGS metagenome assembly OFRI01 (sample SAMN07774226, study PRJEB24372) | wastewater metagenome
TTCAACCTGGCGTTCTATCCGGGCAAAACCCTGCTGGCCGAGGGCATGCCCTTTATCCTCGACGTGGCCCCGACCCTTGGCGCCTACACCGCCGACGTCGGCTACTCCGGCGCCTTGGGCGAGAACCTGGTGATGGAGCAATTGCTGGACGATCTGATGGCCCATCGCGAGCTGATCGTGCAACAGGTCAAGCAACGCCTGCCGCTGTCCCAGGTCAGTCAGGCGGTCGATAGCCTCTGCGCCACACAAGGCACGCTGCCGCGGCACAAGGCCTATCCGTTTGAAGTGCTGGCCCATCGTGTGGAGAAGCTCGGCACGCGCCAAACCAAGCTGGCACTCGCGCGCTTTGGCGTGCGCAACGTCGCCACCCTGGTGAAAAACGCCCTGATAACCGGCCGTCGCGAAGGCTGGTCGCCACTCTGGTCCAGCCACTCGCGCTCCCTGCATCCACCTACCCCGGGACTCTGGGCGGTTGAGCCGCACCTGGGCTTTCGCGGCGTCGGCGCCAAGTTTGAAGAGTTGCTGGTGGTCACCGAAACCGACGCCTACTGGCTGGATGACGACCTGCCCCATGTGCGCCGCTGGCTGGAACGTGGCCTCTTGACCCGCACAGAGGTGGCCGCATGAACGCGCCCCAAGCACTCGCCGTACAAGCACCAAACACCGCACCCTGGGTCGCTGAAACTCTGCGAGTGCAGGGCGATGGTGTCGAACTGGCAGCCTACCGCTGGGGCAACCGCGCTGGCCCAACCTTGTTGCTGGTGCATGGCTACCCAGACAACCACGAGGTCTGGTTACCCTTGGTGTATGCACTGGCCAACGACTATCAATTGGTCGCCTATGACGTGCGCGGTGCCGGCGCCTCGGACAAGCCCGGCAAACGCCTGGACTATCACCTGACAAAACTGGCCAACGATATGGAGGCGGTCATCTTGGCCACCAGTCCAAATCAACCGGTGCACGTGGTCGCCCACGACTGGGGCTCAATTCAGAGTTGGGAGGCGGTCACCGAACCACGCCTGGCACCGCTACTGGCCTCCTACACCAGCCTCTCCGGGCCGTGCCTGGATCATGTCGGCCACTGGATGCGCGACCGTCTGCAGCAAAAAAGCCCCAAGGCCTGGGGTCAGGTAATCAGCCAGTTGCTCAGCTCTTGGTACATTGGCGTGTTTCATACCCCGCTTCTGCCTGAACTGCTCTGGCGCAGCGGGCTGGCCAAGCTCTGGCCCAGCTATCTGCAACGGGTCGAAGGGGTGCACAACCCCCACGTCAGCGCCAGCCTGAGCGCCGACGGCCAACACGGGGTCAAACTGTACCGCGCCAACTTTATCCGCAGCCTGCTGCACCCACGTCAACGCCCCACCAGCGTGCCGGTGCAGCTGATCGTGCAGACACGGGACCGCTACGTGGGCCCGCAACTGTTCGATCAACTCAGCCGCTGGGTGCCGCAGCTGTGGCGCCGTGAGGTGCACACCGGGCACTGGCAACTGCTGGCCGAGCCGAGCCAACTGGCCGGCTGGCTGCGCGAGTTTATTACCCACCTGCAGGGCGGCGAAGGCAGCCCGAGCCTGCAGCGGGCAAAGGTCAAAGCCAACGCCGGGCCGGATGCTGGCAAAGTCGTATTGGTGACAGGGGCCGGTGGCGGTATCGGTCGTGCCACCTTGCTGAACTTTGCCGAACGGGGCGCCTGCGTGCTGGCCGCCGACATTAACCTGGCCGCCGCCGAACGCAGTGCCGAACTGGCCCGCGCCCTCGGCGCCGAGGCTTACGCCTATCAACTGGACGTGGGCGACAGCGTGGCCATGCAGGCCTGTGCCGACTGGGTGCAGCAGCGTTTCGGCAGCCTCGACATCCTGGTCAACAATGCCGGCATCGGCATGGCCGGCGCCATGCTCGACACCAGCGCCGCCGACTGGGAGCGCTTATTGCGGATCAACCTGTGGAGCGTGATCGACGGTTGCCGGCTGTTCGCCCGGCAGATGGTTGATGCCGGCAAGAGCGGTCATATCGTCAATATCGCCTCAGCGGCGGCCTTCGTGCCCTCGCGCAACTATGCCGCCTACGCCACCAGCAAAGCCGCGGTGTTGATGCTCAGCGAATGCCTGCGCGCCGAACTGGCCAGCCAAGGAATTGGCGTCACCGCCGTGTGCCCGGGCCTGGTGAATACCGGAATCATTCAAGCCACCCGCTTTCACGGCTTGAGCGCGGCCGCCGAAGCCAAGCAAAAAGCCCGCGCGCAGCGCCTGTACCAGCGCCGCAATCTCACACCCGAGACGGTTGCCAAACACCTGATCCGCGCCATTGAACGTAACCGCGCGGTCATCGCGGTGGGCAGCGAAGCCCACCTGAGCGTCGCCCAATGGCGCTTTGCGCCCTGGCTATCGCGTTTGCTGGCCCGCCTGAACCTGGCCGCCTAACGAGGAGAATCCCCATGAACAAACCACACCAGCAACCGCAAGAGCAGCAGCGCCTACCGCAACGCAAAGTGCGCTTCGACTTCACCGACACCCCGCTGCACTGGGTGCCGAACGAGCCTGAGGCCTCGCACATCATGAACACCCTGCACATCCTCCTGCCGGCTGGCGAATTCTGGTTTTGCCGGGTGTACAACCAGGCCCTCAAACAGGTCACTGATCCCGCGCTGCGCGAGGAAGTACGCGGCTTTATCCGCCAAGAGGCGCAGCACGCCCGTGCCCACGACAGCGCCCTGACGCCCTACCTGCTGCGCCATGGCATCGACCCCAAGCCCTACACCCAGCGCCTCGACTGGCTGTTCGAAAAAGTCCTGGGCGACTACCCACTGGGAGAAAACGCCCTGAGCCGTCGGCTGCAAAACGGCTGGCTGCGCCAGCGGGTGGGCATGATTGCGGCGATTGAGCACTTCACCTGCGTGCTGGGCGACTGGATCATCACCACCCGCAGCCTGGATGACGCCGACCCGGTGATGCTCGACCTGCTGCGCTGGCACGGCGCCGAGGAAATCGAACACCGCTGCGTCGCCCACGACCTACATGTGCATATGGGCGGTAGCCTGCTGGCGCGCTGGCTGTACATGCTGATCGCCTCGCCCATGCTGATTTTTCTGTTCAGCAGCGGCTCACGCATGATGATGCGCCAGGACCCGCGAACCCGTTACAGCCGCGGCTTTATCAGCCTTTGGTCGGCGCTGGGCCAGCGTGATGTGCTGCCGACCCTGGGCAGCATTGGCCGCGCCGTGCTGCGCTACTTCGTTCCGAGCTTCCACCCGCGCACAGAGGGCAATATCGCCGTGGCCGAAGCCTATCTGCAGCAATCGCCGGCGGCGCAGCGCGCAGCAGCGCAAGCCCTGCTCGGCTGACCAGTGCCTGTTGCCAGCCACTCAGCGGTGGCTGGCAACAGGTTTGGCTTGACTCAAGGCCGCGCAAAAAGCATCCAATAAATTGATATTAAGAGCCGGATAATTGCGCTTTTAATCGACACCAAGCAGATAGATCATCGACTCCATCACGCAGCGCCGCCTTTTCGCCGTACTGCCAGCGGAGTACCAGCATGATCGAACTACGCCCATTCAATAGCCTCGGCCACGCCCAGCACGGCTGGCTGAATGCTCGCCATCACTTCTCGTTCGCCGAGTACCACGACCCTAAGCGCATGCACTGGGGTGCTCTGCGGGTCTGGAACGATGACGAGATCGCCGCCGGCAGCGGCTTCCCGCCCCATCCGCACCGCGACATGGAAATCATCACCTACGTGCGCACGGGTGCCATCAGCCACCGCGACAATCTCGGCAACCAGGGCCGTACAGCGGCCGGCGACGTGCAGGTGATGAGCGCCGGCACCGGCATTCAACACGCCGAATACAACCGCGAAGACGTCACCAGCAGTATTTTCCAGATCTGGATCATGCCCGATCGTCATGGCCACGCGCCGTCTTGGGGCACCCGCAGCTTTCCCAAAGGCGAGCGCGCCGGCCAGTTCGTGGTGCTGGCCAGCGGCGTGGCCGGCGACCCCGACGCCCTGCCCATTCATGCCAAGGCTCGGGTGCTGGCTGCCACGCTGCTGGCCGGACAGCGCCTGGACTTTCCACTGAGCCTGCAACACAAGGCCTACCTGGTGCCGGCCACCGGCCGGATCGAGGTCAACGGCGTGCTGACCAACGCCCGCGATGGCCTGGCCATAAGCGGCGAGCAGCACCTGCAGATCAGCGCCCTGGAAGACAGCGAAATCGTTCTGGTCGAGATGCCCTGAGCCGCGCAGGCACTGGATGGCGCTAAACTGGGCGAAACAATCTCCGCCAAGGACGCTGTATGCCCGCCACCCTGGAACTGCTGCTGAGTTTTGCCACCGCCTTGGCCGTCGGTTTGTTGATTGGTACCGAGCGCGGCTGGAGCGCACGGGAGACCGACGACACGCGCCTGATCGGCGGCATTCGCACCTTTGGCCTGGTGGGTTTGCTCGGCGGCTTGGCGGCCCTGCTCGGCCAGCAGTTCGGCCTGAATGCCTGGATCAGCATCAGCCTGATTTTCGGCCTGCTGGTGATTGCCGCTTACATAGGCGAGCAGCGGCATACCGGCGATCTCGGGGTGACCAATGCCATCGCCCTGCTGCTGACATTTCTGCTCGGCAGCCTGGCCCTCAGCGACCAACGCGTGCTGGCCGCCGCCTGCGCGGTGGTCATCGCCATGCTGCTCAGCCTCAAGCAACCGCTGCACAGCGCCCTGCGTCGCCTCAACGCCGATGAAATCTCCGGGGCGCTGAAGCTGCTGTTTATCTCCCTGGTGCTGCTGCCGGTGCTGCCCAACGAGGGCTACGGCCCGTGGCAGGTGTTCAACCCCTACGCCACCTGGTGGATGGTGGTGCTGATTGCCGCCATCGGCTTTGCCGCCTATGTGGCGATCCGCGTGATCGGCCCGCGCAAGGGCCTGCTGGTCACCGCGCTGCTCGGCGGCATGGTCTCGTCCACCGCCATGACCCTGACCCTGGCACGCCTGGATGGCGGGCCGCGCATGCGCGCCATGCTCGCCTGCGGGCTGCTGGCCACCTCGGCGCTAATGTTTCCGCGGGTGCTGCTGGAAGTCGGCCTGGTCAACCCGGCACTGCTGGGTTCGCTGTTCTGGCCACTGGGCATCTGTGCCCTGATCTATGCTGCCGGCGCACTGTGGTTCTATCGCCAAGCCAGCAACGACGTGGAGAACAACCCTGAACCGCTGCTAAAAAACCCCTTCGAGCTGGGCCCAGCACTGCGCTTTGCCGCCCTGCTGGCGCTGATCGTGTTTATGGTCGAGGCTGGCCGCCGCTCCCTCGGGGATGTCGGCGTGTACCTGGTGGCGCTGCTGTCAGGCACCACTGACGTCGATGCCATCACCCTGTCACTGTCGCGCAACGCCATGGGCGACCTCAGCAACCAGGTGGCCGTGCAAGGCATTTACCTCGCAGCACTGAGCAACAGCCTGGTCAAAGGCGGCCTGATTGCCCTGATCGGCGGCCGCCAACTGGCGCTGTGCACCTTGCCGATCATGGCCACAGGCCTGCTGGCCGGCCTCGCCTGCTTGCTCTTTATCTAACCCGAGGTTGTGCCAGCCAGCGCGCGCCTCAAGGTGAAACGACCGCAGGTTCTTCGGCCGGCTCGCCACCGGCGCGCTCCAGCAACTCGGCCGGTAGGCTCTTGCTCGCTCGAGCACCCAACTGCTTGAGGTTCTCGGCACGGCTGACCAAGTTGCCGCGCCCCTCGGTAAGCTTGTTGCGCGCTGCTGCATAGGCCTTATCCAACTGCTGCAGACGGCTGCCGACCTCATCCAGATCGCCGACAAAGGCGACAAACTTGTCGTACAGCGCCCCGGCGCGTTCGGCGATCTCACGCGCATTCAGGCTCTGTCGCTCCTGCCGCCACAAGCTGTCGATAACCCGCAAGGTGGCCAACAAGGTGGTTGGGCTGACGATCACAATGTGCTGGGCATAAGCCTCCTGAAACAGCCCCGGATCGCCCTGCAACGCGGCGGCAAAGGCCGCCTCGATGGGCACAAACAGCAGGACAAAGTCAAGGCTGTGCAGGCCTTCAAGGCGCTGGTAATCCTTCACCGACAGGCCCTTGAGGTGACTGCGCAAGGACAACACATGCTGCTTCAGGGCCAGGCTGGCGGCCACCTCGTCCTCGCTGGCCACCAGGGCCTGATAAGCCGTAAGGCTGACCTTGGCATCGATCACCACCTGCTTGTCGCCCGGCAGCTGGATGATCACGTCCGGCTGAAAGCGCTGGCCATCGGCGCTGCTCAGGCTGACCTGGGTCAGGTACTCGCGGCCCTTGCTCAGGCCGGCATGCTCCAGCACCTGCTCCAGCACCAGCTCGCCCCAGTTACCCTGGGTTTTCTGGCCCTTTAGCGCGCGGGTCAGGTTGGTAGCCTCATCACCCAGGCGCTGATTAAGCTGCTGCAAGCGCTCCAGCTCCTTGCCCAGAGAGAAGCGCTCGCGGGACTCCTGCTGGTAACTCTCCTCAACGCGTTTCTCGAATGACTGGATGCGCTCCTTCAGCGGGTCGAGCAATTGCCCCAGGCGCTGCTGGCTGCTGTCGGCAAAACGCTGCTCACGTTCATCGAAAATCTTGCCAGCCAGCTCGGCGAACTGCGCCCGCAGCTCATCGCGCGAGCCTTGCAAATCGGCCAGGCGTTGCTGATGACTGTCCTGCTGTTCGCGCAACTCGGCGGCCAGCCCTGCACGCTCGGCATCCAGGCGGCGCAACTCGGCTTCCTTCTGCTCGCGACTCTGCGCCCACTGCTGAGCAGCCTCGCGGCTGGTGCTGCATTCCAGGCGCAACAATTCCGCCTCGCGGGTCAGGGCTGCCAACTGCGCCTGGCTTTGGGCATGGCTGTGCAATAGGCGCGAAGCTTCTGCGCGACTGTCCTCCAGCTGCACGCTGAAACCGTCCAGGGCCAGTTGGGTTGTGCTCAGGCGCTCATCCAGCAACAAGCGCTCCTGCTGCAACAGGTGCAGGCGTCGCTGCCATTGCCAGAGCACAACCAAGAGAGGAATCGCCGCCAGGCACAGGCCCAGCAACAGGTTGGGAATATCGATGGGCATGGTCCGCCTCCGGGCAAATCTGCTGGCCAGTATACCCAGCCGTCAGGGCCACCGTACGACGGTAAAAAAGCGCTGGACAAGCCGAAAAAACGCCCAGAGAAATGAAAAATCAGTACAGAAAAACCTTGCAAAAAGCCCTCAGCCGCGGACTAGAGCAAGCGCTTGGGACAATCCACAGAAGCTGTGGATAACTCAGTGGACAAGTTGCGGAAAAGTTCCGCAACCCCCAGTCAAATGGGGCCCCAAGTTAAACTGATCACTTTTTAACCATCAAAAAAACTTGTTATTTTTCATATACTTAAAAAGTCAACAAGAAGGAATGTGCGCCTGTGCGCAAAATCCGTCGCAGCCACAAACGACGCCTCGCAATTGTGCACAAGTCTTTCAAGTCAACCCCGCTAACGCCCCTTTTTAGCGCTTCGCAGGGGTTTTTAGCGCGGCGAAAGCGCGCAGTCGCCAAAGCCCCAGCCGGCGCGCCAGCAGCCACCCAAGCAGCCAGTTTGCAGAGGGGAAAAAACGGCCAATAACCGCCAGTTGGCGGAGGGCAGCGCCAGGGCGAGACACTGCCAGTTGCGCCAAAAACTGGCATCAACCGATGTCACCCCGAAGGCGCCGTTGGCGTGACAAGACCTCGCTCACCTTGCCCGTTGCGTTATCCTGCGCGCCCATCCTGCCCCGTACCGACCATGAACAAAACCAAGCTGCAGCACATCATTGTCGAACTCCTGAGTAACGACCTGCTGATCGCCCAGCGCGCCGCGCAAACGGCCTATGAGGCCGCCACCGACGTCGAGAACATCGCCGAAAACAAATACGACACCCTCGGCCTGGAGGCATCCTATCTGGCCACCGGCCAGGCCCGCCGGATGAACGAAATCAGCAACGCCTTGCAGGCCCTGCAGCAACTGCAAGTGCGCGACTACGATGCCCTGCGCGGCATCCAGCTTGGTGACCTGGCGCTGCTGGCCGACGCCGACGATGAGCAACGCTGGCTTTTCCTCGCCCCCGATGCCGCCGGCCTCAAGGTCGAGCTGGATAACCAGTCGATCATGCTGATCACCCCCCACTCGCCCATGGGCCAAAGCCTGCTCGGCCAGGTGCAGGACAGCGAAGTGAACCTGCAGGTCGGCAACCGCCAGCAGCACTTTGCCGTGCTGGCGATTTACTGAGCCGAGCCCGCCGCCCCCTTCGCCGTTCAGTGGCGAGGGTTAAGGTAACGCCTTGCGCAACTCGACCAACAAGGCCTGATCGGCAGTGGATTTGAGCTGGGTGCTGCTGGCGATTTCCTGGCCGCTGGCGTTCAGCAGGCTGACGCGGGTGTTGTGGCTGATCTCGCCGTTGTCCAGCTGCCGGTATTTGATCTGCAGCGCCGCGGCCATGGCTCGGGTTTGCCCCTCATCGGCGGCCACGGCCAGACGGAAGACGCCGGCGTCGATCTTGTGCATGTGCATCAGGTGCCCCAGCGATGCCGGGGTGTCGTGCTGCGGGTTGAGGCTGACCATCAGCACCTTGAGGCTGCCAGGCTTGGGTTGCAGCTCGGCGATGGTGCGTTGCAGGCTCTCGATCAACACCGGGCATGCCGATGCACAGTCGCCATAGAACATGGTCACCAGCACGGGCTTGCCGGCCATCTCACGCCAGTCGAACTTCACCCCCTGGGCATCGGTCAGGGTCACCGGCAAGCCGTACAAAGAGTCCGCTGGGATGCTCGCCAAGGCCGCACCTGCCGGTGCCTGCGCAGCCCAGGTAACAGCGCCCGGTGTCAGCAACAAGGCACTTGATAACAGCGCCTGACGCAACGCCAGGCTAAAACGATTAATACGGTTCATCGACTTGCTCCAGAAACGTTCGCGGGCTGTTCGCGGACACAGCGAAAGCCCAGATAATTGCCGCCTTGATTGGCCTCCATGGCAGCCAGCAAGGCCAGGCGGATCAACACCGCGTAATTGCTTTTGTCGCCCAGCGACAGGGCCGAGCCGCCGCAGAACTCCAACTGTTTTTGCTCGTCCTGGGTACGGCTGTCGGCGCTGACGAACAGGCCATTGAAGTCCTCGACCCATTCCCACGTCAGGCCATGCAGGTCCTGGATGCCGTAATAGTTGGCCGCTTGCAGGCCAATGGCCTGGGGCGGTTGGTTGGCCGGGCGCGAATACCAGCCAAGAATCCGCGCCAGCCACAACGGGTCCTGACGGGCGTCGGCTCGCTGCTCATCGGCGGCGGCGGCAAACTCCCACTCGTACCAGCGCGGCAGGCGCGCCTGCTCGCTGTGGCAATAAGCCTGGGCGGCATGCCAGCTGACCTGGGTAACCGGCGCGTTGGCCTGCAAGGGCGCAAAGCTTAGCGGCCCGCCCCACAGGGTCAGATAGTCCGCGCCGGCCAACACCTGCGCGGGCGCGCCGCGCTGCCATTGCCGCTGCGCCTGCACAAACGCCAAGTACTCGGCATTGCTCACGGGCTGGGTGCGCAGCCAGAACGGGCGGATGCGCGCCGCCGCGCTTTCACCATCGGCGGGCAACACACTGCGAAACTCGCCGCCCGGCAACAGTTTGTACTCCGCCGCCAGGCCATTGCCGACCAACCCGGCGCAGCAGCACAGCGCTGCACCGGCCTGCCGCCAGGTCATCTTCACGGCTGCTTGATCTGCCGCATGGCTTTGACCTGCTCGGCGTTGAGCACCGGCTTGCCCTTGTTCATCTCAACGTTGATGTAGTTGATCACCGCCGCCACATCCTCGTCGTTCAGGTCCTGGGCCGGCATCACGCCGTTGTAGTGCTGACCGTTGACCACCAGTTCGCCACTGCGGCCGTGCAGCACGATATGGGCCATTTCATAGGGCCGTTCCTGGAAGAAGTCGGAGTTGGCCAGTGGCGGAAACACCCCGGCCACACCGGAACCATCGGGCAAGTGACAGGCCGCACACACCCGTTCGTACACCCCTTTACCCCGAGCCAGCGGCGCATCGGCAACCGCCACAGGCGGGGCTACGGCCTTGACCGGCGCCCCGGCCACTGCCGGCAATGGTGTCTTGATGCCCTTGCTGTAAATCTCCGGCCGCGCCTCACCGCTGACAGCCAGCAGGCCGACGGCGCCCTTGTTGAAGGCACGGGTCAAGGAGTGATCGACCAGGGTCAGGTTGCCCGGCACCTTGGGCACGAACTCGACAATGGTCGAGCCGCCTGGTGGCACCAGGGTGGTCTGCACATTTTCCTGATAACGGCTGCCGCCATCGCCGTAAACGCGGTCGAAGATCGCGCCGATCACATGGAAGCTGGACACCAGATTGGGCCCACCGACACCGAAGAACATGCGCACTTTTTCGCCACTCTTGGCCGTCAGTGAGCTTTTGCCGGTGAGGGCACCGTCGGCGCCGTTAAACAGCACATAAGTAGGCTTCTCATCGACCGCCTTCTGCATGTCGAAATTCTGCAGGCCCTCGGCGCGGTAGGCCCCGTTGGTATAGAAATCGCCCTGCATCACGTAGTACTCACGGTCGACCTTGGCCAGACCTTCCTTGGGCTCGACCAGGATCATCCCGTACATGCCATTGGCCACGTGCATGCCCACCGGCGCAGTGGCGCAGTGGTACACATACAGCCCCGAGGCCAGCGCCTTGAAGGTGAAGGTTGCCTCGTTGCCCGGCGCGATCAGGGTCTGCCCGGCACCGCCACCCGGCCCGGTCACCGCATGCAAATCAATATTATGGGGCAGCTTGTTGCTGGCCAGGTTCTGCAGGTGCAGCTCAACGGTATCGCCTTCGCGCACGCGGATCATCTTGCCCGGCACCGTGCCGCCAAAGGTCCAGAACATATAGCGGGTGCCAGGGGCGATCTCTTTCTCGACCTCCTCCACCGTCAGGTTGACCACCACCCGCGCCGCATTTTTGCGGGTAATCGGTGCCGGCACCGCTGGCGGTGCCACCAGCTCCTGCACGATCACCGGCAAGGCCGCCTCCGCCGCGTAAACCGCGCCTGCCGAGGTAAACGCCCAGGCGCAGGAAGCCGCCACCAGTAGCTGTTTTGCCCGTGTGTAATTGCGCTCTTTCATCGCTTCGCCCTCATCCATTACGGGTTGCAACATTCATGATTTTTTTACGTCTGAGCCGATTAAGCGCCCACGACAGAACATCCGCGCTTGACCAAAATCATTCGCGGGAAAAAAAGGCTATGCACCCGGTACGTGTTGCAAGGTATCCGTCCCAGCGCCCAATGATTGGGTTTGACACAACCGTGAACTGGCGCGGTTGGAAGCTTCGCGGTCAAGACCGCTCCCACAGGTTCAGCTGAGGCCTCGCTACCCCCCTCAGGAGGAAAAACGAAGTTACAGCCGCAGGCCTGCCCGAAGGGTGAACCAAGCGAGTCAAATAAAAGTGACTCGGCGTAAAGCCGAAACCGGTAGTGGCAAGCGCGTAATACATAACGGGCGCGCTAAAAAAGCCTCAAGGCATTCAGGCCTAGGCCATTGGCACTAACGCAGGGAGCGTTGCAGACCGTGCTCGCGGTGCGCCGCGTGGCCGTGTTCCAGCGCCTTGCACACGGCGCCGACCAGCAAGCGTCCGGCCGCCGGCACTTGCAGGGCGTGAGGGGTGAGGACGATCAAACCGTCGCGGTCCATCTGCTCCAGGCGTGGCCAGGCGCCGGCGAAATGCGCGCGCAGATCGACGCCGAAGCGCGCCTGCAGGGCAGCAAAGTCCAACTGAAAATCACACAGCAAGCGTTCGCTGACTGCACGCAACAGCTGCTCGTCGGCGTTGCAGCGCAAACCGCGGAACAACGCCAACTGGCCGATGGCCAGCTGTTGCTGGTAGTGCTGCACGTCACCGATGTTCTGCACATGCAGCTCGCCGATCTGGCTATTGGCGGCCAGACCAAGACCGAGATGATCACAGGCGTGACGGCTGAAGCCCTGGCAGTTGTAGTGCAACTGGCCGTTTTCCTGGGCGACGGCGAGGTCATCGTCGGCCAGGGCGAACTGGCCCAGACCGATATAGCCGTAGCCGGCCGCCAGCAGTTGCTCTACCCCATGGCGGCGCATAGCCCACTTGTCCGCCTGGGCGGCAAAACCGCTGGCCACCAGGCGCTGCAAGGCGCGGTAGCGGCGCGGTGGATGGGCATAGTCGAAGATCCGCACGCGGCTGGGTTGCAACTCGATGATGGCCGCCACCTTGCGGGCAAAGCTGCTGGTGGTCTGCCAGGCCCGGCCATAGCCGAGGTCGATGTTCACCGAACGAAAATCCAGAGCGCGCGCGGCATCGATCAACGAGCGCGTCTGCCGCGGGCTCTGGAAATCCACCTGGGTCTCGCCATTGGCCGGGTTGATGTCCGGCACACCGATATTGACGTGATTGAAGCCCAGCTGACGCAGCAGGCCCATGGTCGCCCAGGAGCTGTTGGGCAGATCGATGTCGATGCTGTTGTCGCCACCCGCGTAGGGCTGGAAGTTGCAGCGTCGCTGCAGATGCTCCATCAGGCGATTGAGCTCGACGGCAGTGGGCAGGCCGCCAGCGAGATGCAACTGCTCGACCCGCTGGGTCGCACCGAGGTGGCAACCGAGCATGTCGATCTCACGCGTCAGGTGCTCCAGGTACACACCCAGTTCGCCGGCCCTCGGCAGTTGCACAGCGATAGACAACGGGCGCTGCGCCAGACGACTGCTGCGCAGCGCGCGCAACAGGTCCAGGGCGGAGATGCCGCGCTGAAACTGGGTGTTCTCAGGGTAGCTGCCACCCGCCAGCGCGGCGTGTCCGTAGCGCTTGATCAGCTGGCTGTTCCATTCAATGGCTGCACACATGTCGCGATCCTGGCTGGGCTACACGTTGCAGTGTCAGGGCACGGCGAGAAAAACCTATTGATCACAATCAACTCAAACGCCTGCCGCTGGTTTACTTCAAGCCCAGACGCCGCGCCAGCTTATGCAGGTTGCTCGGATCGAGGTCGAGCAGGCGGGCTGCATTGGCCCAGTTGTCCGCGCACAGCTCCAGGGCCTTGAGGATGTTCTGCCGCTGGCAAGCTTCCACCGCTTCGCGCAGCGAACTACCCTGCGCCGGGTCTTGCACACTGACCGGCGCTGGCTCGACGGCACTGACCAAACCGCTCGAACCCTCCAGATCGAGCAACTCCGGCTCTAGGGTGAGGATTTGCGTGCGACTGGCGCCGCGACTGAGCAGCTTCACCGCCGCCCGGCTGATCACATGCTCCAGCTCGCGCACATTGCCCGGCCAGGGGTACGCCAGCATGGCCCGCTCCGCTGCCGGCGACAGGCGCATGCTGCGCAGACCCAGGCGCGCGCGGTTGAGTTCGAGAAAATGCCCGGCCAGCAACAACACATCCTGATCGCGCTCGCGCAACGGCGGAATCGGCACCGGGTACACCGACAGGCGATGGTAGAGGTCGGCGCGGAAATGCCCGTCGCGGATGCTGTCGGGCAAGTGCCGGTTGGTGGCGGCGATGATGCGCACGTCCACATGCAGCGGCTTGTCGGCGCCCAGGCGCTGGATCTCGCCGTTCTGCAGCACGCGCAACAGCTTGGCCTGCACCGTCAGGGGCAACTCGCCGACCTCATCGAGCAGCAAGGTGCCGCCATTGGCTGCGTCGAAGCGGCCGGGGCGGTCGCTGGTGGCCCCGGAAAACGCGCCTTTGACGTGGCCAAATAACTCACTCTCGGCCAGCGACTCCGGCAGTGCGGCGCAGTTGACCTGAATCAGCGGTTTGTTGCGCCGCCGCGACAGGCCGTGCAAACGGCGCGCAAACAGCTCCTTGCCGACCCCGGTTTCACCCAGCAAAAGCACCGGTAACTCGGAGTCGGCGACCACTTCAAGCTCACTGAGAATTTGCCGCAAGGCCTGGCTCTGGCCGAGGATTTCGCCCTCTTCGGCCAACACCTGGGGATGCTGCACGTCGCTGCGCGACAGGCGCAGGCTGCGGTTCTCCTGCTCCAGACGGGTAATCCGCACCGCCGCCTCAATCAGCAGGCTGTAGTGCTGCAAATCGCGCCGGGCGTTGCTGTCGAAGGTGCCGGGGTGCAGCGCATCCAGGGTCAGGGCGCCCCACGGCTGGCCGTCGACAAACAGGCTCATGCCCATGCAGTCATGCACCGGCAAGGGCTCGCCGACATGCTGATCGAGCAGGCCATCGTACGGGTCCGGCAGGCGGCTGTCGGGCTCGAACCAGGTCGGTTCGCGCGTCGCCATGATCGCCGCCAGACGCGGATGCTGGGCCACCACAAAACGCCGGCCCAGGGCCTCATGCACAAGGCCCACCGCCGCCAGCGGGCGCAGGCTGTCGCCATCCAGGCGCAACAGGCCCACGGCGCCGCAGCGAAAGTGCTCGCGCAGGGTATGCACCAGACGCTGCAAGCGCACGGCGTTGGGCAGTTCGACGATCAAATCGGCAAGCAGGCTGGCTTCCAGCATGGTTATTTTCACCTTATATGGTCAAAAGAACCTTATTCGATTAAGGTAAAATTAACCATCACTTATAAATAATCGTTTAGTTTCAATAACTTGCTGTTGGCACGAGTACTGCTATTGACCAGTAACCCTTCACTACTGATCGATTTACAAGGACCCTGCCATGACTCAACAGCTACTGGACCAGTCCCTCGGCGCCCTGGCCTGCGAGATTCCCGGTGCCACCCGAGTATTCCACGCCTTCAATCTGGACTTCTGCTGCGGTGGCCAACTGAGCCTGAGCGAAGCCGCCAAACGCCGTGGCATCGAGGCGGAACAAGTGGCGGCGCAACTGCAGGCCCTGCGCGGCCAACCCGGCAACGGCGAAGACTGGCGCCTGGCCCCTACAGAGCAATTGATTGCCCATATTCTCAGCCGCTTCCACGCCCGCCACCGCGAACAACTGCCGGAGCTGATTCGTCTGGCCAGCCGCGTCGAGCAGGTGCATGGCGAGCGCGACAACTGCCCCAACGGCCTGGCCGATCACCTGCGCGAGATGCAGCAGGAGCTGGAAAGCCACATGCTCAAAGAGGAGCAAATTCTCTTCCCGGTGCTGCTCGACGGCCTCGGCGCACGCGCGGCCGCGCCCATCTCGGTGATGCGCATGGAGCACGACCAGCACGGCGAAGCCCTGCAGCGGATCCTCGACCTGACCAACAACATCACCCCGCCGAGCAACGCCTGTAACACCTGGCGGGCGCTCTATCGCGGTCTGGATGAACTGCGTAACGACCTGATGCAGCACATCCACCTGGAGAACAACGTGCTGTTCACCAACGCCCTGCATGCCCCGGCCCTGAGCCCGGTGTAAGCCAAGCCGCGTCCGGCAACGGGCGCGTAAGGAGCCACCCCCATGATCAAACGCGCCCTGCAGCCGCTGCTGTGGTTTTGCCTGCTGACCTCGACCCTGGCCCTGGCCAGCGGTTTGGCCCTCAGCGCCGCCAGCCTCACGCCCCCACTGCATTGCCACACCACCCGCTAGGCCTGACAGCGTCAGGCCCGCCATGCCATCAACCACAGGGATGCCTTTTATGGTGCTGCACCGTGTACATCACCAAATTCTGCGCAGCCATCACTTGTTCGAACCTCTGAACGAGGAGCAAATGGACGAGCTGATGAGCAGCAGCCAATTGCTCAGTGTCGACAAGGGCGCGCCGCTGTTTCGCCAAGGCGAACCGGCCAGTGCGTTTTACTTCATCATTTCCGGCTCGGTGAAAATCTACCGCCTGACTCCCGATGGCCAAGAAAAGGTCTTCGACGTGATCGGCGAACGCCAGGCGTTTGCCGAAGCCATGATGCTGATGGACACCCCCAACTATGTGGCCAGCGCCGAAGCCATCGGCCCGACCCAGTTGTACAAGCTCTCCAGCCACACCTATATGCAGTTGCTGCAGAACAACAACCGCCTGGCCTTTGCCCTGCTCGGCCGGCTGTCGGTGCGCCTGCACCAGCGCCTCAACGAGATCGAAACCCTGTCGCTGAAGAACGCCACCCACCGCGTGGTGCGCTACCTGCTGACGCAGATGGCGCCGCTGCAGAACGCGGTCAGCAGCTTCGAACTGCCGATGGCCAAGCAACTGATTGCCGGTCATTTGTCGATTCAGCCGGAGACCTTCTCGCGCATCATCCGCCGCCTGATCGACGAACAGATCATCAGCCAGGATGGCCGCCAGATCAGCGTGCTCGACTGCATGCGCTTGCAACACTTCGAGTGATAGGCCGTCCACCCTCGCCCGCCTGGCAATGGCGTGGCCGCCATTAACCAGGAGCACCTCACATGCGCCAATGCCTGTACTGCCAGCGCGACAACCCGAGCACAGAAGCCGAATGCAGCCACTGCGGCATGCCGCTGCCGACCCCGGCCGACACCCTTAACGCGCGCAGCCAGCAGCGCTTTATGTGGTTCTGCATTGGCCTGGCGCTGTTCTGCGCAGTGATGAGCATCTGGCTGCCGCGTAGCCTGACCTAGCGCCAGCAGCACCCCTCGCAACTACCCAACCGTAGCCCGGATAACCTCCGGGTGCGGTTGTGCGTGCGCGCCTGTCCCGGATGGCATCCGGGCTACGACCCTTCTCACGACTGGGTCAGCTGCCGGTACAGCTGCGGCAAGCGCAGGGGCAATTGCTGTGGCTGACGGATCAGGGTGTAGCCGTTGGCGCCGAACATATAGGGTAGGTAATCGCCACCCTGCTGGTCGATGGTGATGCAGAACGGCAGCAGGCCGGCGCGCCGGGCTTCCAGCACCGCCTCGCGGGTGTCTTCGACGCCGTAACGGCCCTCGTACAGGTCCAGGTCGTTGGGCTTGCCATCGGTGACCAGCAACAAGAGTTTGCGCTTTTGCTTGCACTGCCCCATCAGCTGGGTGGCCTGGCGGATGGCCGCGCCCATGCGGGTGTAGTAGCCGGGTTTGAGCGCTTGAATGCGCCCGCGGGTGTGGTCGTCATAACGCTGACTGAAGGATTTCAGCTCCTGCATGCGCACCTGTTGCCGGCGCAGGGAGGAGAAGCCATAGAGGGCGAACTGATCACCCAGGGTCGAGAGGGTTTCGCCGAACAGCAGCAGGCTGTCGATGATTACCTCGATCACTCGGTGTTCATCGTCCAGGTGCGCATCGGTGGACATCGACAGGTCGGCCAGCAGCAGGCAGGCCAGGTCGCGGCGGGTGGTGCGCTGCTGCATAAACAAGCCGCGCTCGGCGCAGTGGCCGTGCTGGCGTTCGACGTGAAAATCCAGCCAAGCCTGCAGGTCCAACTCGCTGCCTTGGGGTTGCTGGCGCAACCACTGGCGGTCATTGCGCAGGTGCTCAAACTGGCGGCGCAGGCGCGAGGCCAGCGGTGCTAAGCGCAGCGGCAAGGATTGTGCCTCGCTGCCGCGCGGCAGATACATCTGTAGGTTGACGAAGTCCTTGTGCAGACACTGCTTGCGGTAATCCCACTCCGGCAACTTGATGCCCTCGCCCAACGGAATGTCGTCGACATCCGCCGGCGGCAGGTCGAGGTCCAGCTTCAGGCCACCACCTTTGCGCAGCCGTTGTTTCGACAGCGCCAGTTCGTCGAGGTCTTCGGCAACCCGCGCCGCATCCAGGTCTTCGCTGTCATCAGTGCAACGGTCCAGCTCGATATGTTCAGACCAGCTGAACAGGTTCTCCAGGCGGAAGATCAACAGGCCGCCCTTGCTGGTGCTTTCCTCGACCCGCTTGGCCTGCTTGCGCACCAGTTGCTGTTGTTCGGGAGCGGTCAGCAGGTAGCCGTCGCTGTCCTCGCCCAGCTCGCAGGCCTGGGGTTCGCCGAGGTTTTGCGCCGGGTACAGCCACAGCGGCAAGGGCCAGGGCGCCCGCTCGCTGCGGGGGAAATCGCTGACGCTGCCGGGTTCGCGCAGCGCCTGACACAGCGCTCGTTCCAGGGCCGCCTCGGCCGCACCGAGCTGGCGCGGGTCGGGGCGTAACTGCAGATGGGCCTCGACCAGCCGTTGATAACGCGGGCGCAAGGCCGGATAAGCGTGCAACAGGGTCTGCGTCCAGCGCTGGTTGTCCCGCGCCCAGTGGCGCATGTCACCCGCTTGCGCGGCCAGCAAGGCCAACCAGCGATACAGCTCCTGGTTCAGGCCGGCATCCGGGTACACCGCCAGGCTCGGCGGCAGGCGCAGGTTGCTGGCATCGCACCAGGCCACCGGCAGTTGCTTGCAGGTGCCGGCCACTTGCTGCAACAGATTACGGCGCAGCAACAACTGGCGCGGGCTGGCGGCTTCCACACCGATCCCGCTGGCGCCGCCCATGGCACGAAACAACAGCGCCAGCGGGCGTTGCATAGTGGCCAGCTCGACCCGCGCCTCGGGGAAATCCGGGCTGGCGCGGCGGGTGATAAAGCGGTGCCAGACACTGCCGACCCACTCTTCCAGTTCGACGGTAAAGGCCATGGCGTTGCCCTCGTGGTGGTGCACAAACAACAACGGCCCGCTGTACCAGCCGGGCCGAGTTCTGGTTAGCAGGCCGTTGAAAAACTACTGCGCTCGGCTATACCGCGTTGAAATCAGCCTCGAAATGCTCATTTACGACCAGTAAACTGCGCTTTCTCGGCTTATTTCGCCTTGTCTAGCCTTCGCTCGCTACGTTTCTCAACAGCCTGCTACGCCGGCGCCTTAAGCGCTGGCGACAGCTACGCCTTTCAGAACATCCTGACCACGGCGCTTGAAGCTGAACAGGTAGAACCCCAGACCGATAAAGAAGCCTACCCCGGCACCGAGTCGCAACCAGAAGAACACCCGCAACTGATCAACCGTATTCATAAACGACAGGGCCGTGCCATCGGTTGGCAAGCGCTGCAGCATCACCTGCATCACGCCCGCGGCGGTGAGGAACAGGGTGATCAGCACCATCGACAGTGTCATCAGCCAGAAGCCCCAGACCTCCATGGTTTGCGAGCGCGCATCGTTGGCTTCACCGATCCCACGCAAACGCGGCATGGCGTAGCTGATCAGGGTCATCACGATCATCGCGTAGGCACCGTAGAAGGCCAGGTGACCGTGGGCGGCGGTGAGCTGCGAGCCATGGGTGTAGAAGTTCACCGGCGCCAGGGTGTGCAGGAAGCCCCACACGCCGGCCCCGAAGAAGGCGGTGACCGTCGTGCCCTTGGCCCACAAAGTGGCGGCCCGATTAGAGTGCTGCCGACGGCGCTGGCTGACCATGCTGAAGGCGAACAACACCATGGCAAAGAACGGCACCGGCTCCAGGGCGGAGAAGATCGAACCGACCCACAGCCACACCTCGGGCGCACCGATCCAGAAGAAGTGGTGACCGGTGCCGATGATGCCGGTAATCAGCGCCATGGCGATGATCACATACAGCCACTTCTCAACCACTTCGCGGTCCACGCCGGTGATCTTGACCAGCACGAACGCCAGCATCGCGCCCATGATCAATTCCCACACGCCTTCCACCCACAAGTGCACCACAAACCACCAGTAGTACTTGTCGCGCGCCAGGTTTTCCGGGTTGTAGAAGGAGAACAGGAAGAACACCGCCAAGCCAATCAGGCCGGTCATCATCACCAGACTGATGGTGGTCTTGCGCCCTTTAAGCAGGGTCATGCCGATGTTGTAGAGAAAGCCCAGGGCCACCACCACAATGCCCATCTTGGTGATGGTCGGCTGCTCAAGGAACTCCCGGCCCATGGTCGGCAGCAGGTCGTTACCGGTCATCTTGGCCAGGCCCGCATAGGGCACAAACAGATAGCCAAGAATGGTCAGCACGCCGGCGGCGGCAAATACCCAGAACAGGATCTTCGCCAGCAGCGGGCTGTGCAGCTCGCGGTCGGCCTCCTCGGGGATCAGGTAATAGGCCGCCCCCATAAAGCCGAACAGCAGCCAGACGATCAGCAGATTGGTGTGCACCATCCGCGCCACGTTGAAGGGGATCAGCGGGAACAGGAAGTCGCCCACCACGTATTGCAGGCCCATGATCAAACCGAACAGCACCTGGCCGAGAAACAGGATCAGGGCAAATACGAAGTAGGGTTTAGCCACGGCTTGCGAGGCGAATTTCAGATGTGGATTTGCAATAGTCATCTATCAGCCCTCCTTGTTTGGCGGCCATTGGTTGGTATTGATCTTCGAGGTCCACTTGAGGAACTCGGCGATGTCGTCCACTTCCTGGTCGCTCAGATGAAACTGCGGCATCGAGCGGCGACCCGGCACGCCCAGCGGCTGGATCTTCATCCAGGCCTGCAGGAACGGCTTGAAGCCGGCATCCTCACCGCGACGGACAAACACATTGCCCAGCTCGGGGGCGAAGTACGCACCCTCGCCCAGCAGGGTGTGGCAGCCGATGCAGTTGTTTTGCTCCCAGACCAACTTGCCGCGCACCACTGCCTCGGTCATCTGTGCGGCATTGGTGCGCTCGGGAAAGGTCTGCTCGGTGTGGTAAGTCAAAGCCAGGAATACCAGGAAGAAGAACACGCTCCCCCCAAAGTAAATATTCCTGGCCATGCTCTTCGTGAAGGTCTCTGACATGGCCGTTTCCTCATTACTTGGCGAGCCCATTGTAGAAAGCCCCCTAACGAAACCCGCTTGATGGCAATCAAGAACATCCGATGGTTAGGCTCGGGTATTGAACAGAGACCAACACGGCAAGGTGGTGTGCGCCCACACGCTCTAACGTCGAACCCAGAAATCCGCGCCAGGACAAACGCCCCTTTCAGAAGGCCGAACGAATCGTTGTGCAGTGGGTTGAGCGGCATGGATGCCGCGAGAGCCGCGATGGGCCAGGGATGGCCCTTCGCAGCGGGCCCACGGAGCAATGATGAAGTGAGGGAAGTTTCGCGCAGCGAAACCCGGATGCCAGGGGCAAGACCTTTTGGTTACTTTTGGGGCGACTGCCAAAAGTGACCCGCCGTAAGGGCGGAACCACTCGCCCAGACAACACAACTGCGGCGTTCGAGCATCATTAGCAATGAGATTCAGACACTCCTGAAGACTATGCATCTGCTGACTGTTGCGCGCTTAGCCACTACCGGTTTCGCCCTTACGGCGAGTTACTTTCTCTTTGCTTGCGCGAAAGAGAAAGTAACCAAAGAGAAAGCGCACCCGGCATCCGGGTTTCGCTGCGCGAAA
>OFRI01000106.1_pt1 | contig 20934 bp, 16 predicted proteins | sample 1543031 | NCBI WGS metagenome assembly OFRI01 (sample SAMN07774226, study PRJEB24372) | wastewater metagenome
CATCCATAGCGGCGATGCACTGCAGTTTGATTTTGCACCGCTGGCTACTGCTGCCGGCGCTGCTGACCTGCGCGTGATCGGCAATCTGCCTTACAACATTTCCACCCCACTGATTTTTCATTTGCTCGATCAAGTCGGGGTCATTCGCGACATGCACTTCATGCTGCAAAAAGAAGTCGTGGACAGACTCTGCGCTGAACCCGGCAGCAACGACTACGGTCGCTTGTCCGTCATGGTGCAATACCGCTGCCAACCGGAATGGTTGTTTGAATGGGCGGCACACCTCGAACAGCTAGTGCGCCGGTGCCTCCCGGGCATTAATGCAAGATTCGCCGTCTCTCAGGAGTCGAAATGCACTACCCACGGCTACGTATGTCGCAAATCGGGGAATGCGTAACACCGATATCAAGCACAGCTAGCAAATGATCCAGGATCAAGTCCACGGAAAAGGATTTGGCAGCACTTGCCTCGTGCTTAGACGCAGCCGAGCCGCGAATCTCAACCGAACGCCAGCCCCGCGCTTTCGCAATCTCTAGCCTCGCGCGAACCGGATCCAGGTCCTCGCATAGGGAATTGATTGACGTATCAGTCAGGTGCGTCGCAAGGGTATTGCGCTGATAGTTCTCGAAACTCAAACTAGACGAGCTCCGGAAAGGGCTCATTCGAGCCGCCAGGCCGCGCGCAATGAGTCTCGGGCGACGAAGCCACTAGCATTCAAGACAATGCCGCGTCGATCCAAGTTTTCAAGTAGATCATTCTTAAATGGTGACTTCCTAGCTATATATCAGCCCGGCGCCGAAAAACATGCGCCAAAATTAACAATGTCAGTGTCATTGACATATAGGCAACTATTGCGTGGAGCGCCAATGATGGGCCGCCACTGAACATCATGGATTCATTCCCGCCGGGAATCATGCAAGCCGCCAACCCCATAGACATGCCACCTATTAATCGTTGAACAATTAACCTGATATCCAGAGCGTGCAATTTTATTTCGCCACTGTAACTCGCTGCCAACAAGGCACCGACAAATGTGGCGATTGAATAAATCAGGACTGATGCTAGTGGTTTGCTCGAATTTGTTACCAAACCTTCAGCTATACGGATAAGGGTTGCCAGGTAAGTCCAATCTCCATTCAAGGCGTGAAGAATCGCGGAGCACGCTCCTACTACTATGATCATGGGCAGAAGGTAATTAGGATCTAGGCGAGTGGAATTTGTTGTGTCAGCCACCCGCTGATTGCGAAAGTACCTCCAAACGTCCAGAAATAAAACGAGCGCATAAAGACCAACAATGCTCACAGCCAACGAAGTGGGCATCTGCAGAGGCGAAACGCTGGTGGACAACACCGGCTTATACGCGAATTGCGCGATAAGCGCACCGATGAACATGCCAAAGAGTGTACCTACATAGTTGAGGTCACCCCTGGATAAAAATACTATGGTGCCCAATACACAGCCCCTATTTAACCATGCTCCAACACCGAAGAGCACGCCCGCCAATACGGTGACTAGCGTCACCGCATACTCGGCAGACATGCCGCCGGCGCCTGGAAAGAACCAAGCAATTGCCACAAGTATGAGCCCAGAACAACACATTCCGGTAATAAACGCTCTTAGATGGAATGCATTACGGTGTACCACCCATTGATGCACTGCCGCCACGGCGCAAATATTTCCCCGCTTGATCGCAAAACCCGTTACGAATGCCAGGATAGTGCTCAAGACCAATATACCCATCAGGAATTTGCTCCGTTAATTAGTTACCAGGTGCAAAAAATCACACCTGCCAACAGAAAATGCTATTTACACCTCCAAACACCACTTGCTGAGTTAACTGTCTTCAGTATTTTCTGCCATACACCATGGATCTTTACAATCTTTCCTGTTTCCAGCTTAGGTTTAGGCTGGTATAGGCTCCTATGTTATTTTTGCAAGCTTAACTGCTGAAATAACGCTTCAAAATCAGTGAACAAAAAAAGGCCTTTTAGTAGAACTAGAAGGCCTTTTTAAGCATTAGCGCTTTCGTCCTAACCGATTTCCTGTTCAAGCGCAGTAATCGAGGTGCCAGCAATAAAAATCGAAGCTGCAAGAAGCCCCAGATCCTTCAGCAAGAACTGGCCGGGAACCACTGAAATCGCGGGGAAACCGAGAGTGGGTTCGAATACGCCTGGAGTGGTCAGCATGAATGATAGCGTTGTGATGAACAGGCCGGCCGACAGGATACCACCCAAAATCGACAACTTGGGTGAGAAGACTCGGGATGCGATAAGCACGCCGATGGAAATCTCCAGAACTCCGAGAAAGTTCGAGAAGCCCTGAATACTCATGAAGCTGTACATCCAGGAAAGCAGTGGGCTATTACTGACAAACCCGTGAATGGCGTTCGCTTCATACCCGGAGAATTTCATTCCGCCGAACCACAAGTAAATAATGGTCATAGCAAAGTAAATGCCCCCTACTCCGAATCGGGTGACTTGTGTGCCTATACCTTTTTTGAGGGGGCTGAGGGCATTAACGTGACTGATGCTAGAAGTGGTCATAATGTTTCTCCGGAATATTAATGGTTTTAGCGGTTTAGTTCGGTGTACCGTGCACCTTTCGTACGTCATTTCCAAAAAGGTGCGTTCCAGTGCAGCCATGAATCGAACGCATGAACAAGTGAGTGACAGGAGTTTCCTTATAAAACATCAGTAAAAGCGTGAGCCCTGATGTTTTCTTGGCTCCCGCTGCTGCATCGTTTGACGGATGCATTGAGCGACTTTTTCAAAGCAAGTGCAGGTTTACGTAGCACTGTTGTCCTCCAGTGACGATGCGCATTGCGCGTTGAGTACGGTGCCATAGTGCAACGGAAATCAATCGCCTTGGACGCAGTCAGTCCATGATATGCTGCAGATCGTCCATATTGAGGTGAGCCATGGATCGTTTATCCAAGCTATTGACGCTATTCGGTGTCCGCGCGGACCTGTTTTACAGTGGCGGGCTTTGCGGGGTGAGCTCATTCGACGGAGCGAATCGGAGAGGACACATACATCTGCTGCAGGAGGGAGAGCTGGGGTTGGCAATCGCGGGTCGGCCGCAGGCACTTCTGACCGAGCCGAGCCTGATTTTCTTTCCCCGGCCGAGCCAGCACCAGTTGGTCGGCACCGAGTCCGGTGGTACTCGCTTGCAATGTGCATCTCTGGAGTTCGCAGGCGGCGCGAACAATCCGTTGGCAGCGTCGCTGCCTGATATGATCGTGCAGCCTCTGACCGAACTCCCAATGCTTTCAGACACGGTTAAATGGTTGTTCGCCGAGGCTGCCAGTGATCATTGCGGTCGCCACGCGACGCTGGATCGATTGTTCGAGCTTACAGTCATCCAATTGTTGCGGCACCTGCTCGATCATCAGCAACTCAAATCCGGGATGATGGCGGGGCTGGCGGATGTTCGTCTGGCCCGTTCGCTGGTAAGAATTCACGAAGAACCGCACCATCCATGGTCGATCTCGGAACTGGCCGGCGAGTCGAATATGTCGCGGGCCAGCTATGCAGCGCATTTCAAGGATGTCGTAGGGCAGACCCCTGCCGAGTATCTGTTGAGCTGGCGGATCAGTCTTGCTCAGAAGCTGTTGCGAGAAGGCCGCTCTATGGCCTTGATTTCCGAGCAGGTGGGATATGACAGCCCTTCCGCCCTGGCTCGTGCCTTCCGGCGAAGAACTGGCTTGAATCCTCGTGAATGGATGAAGTCCGTCAGAGCGAATGGCGCCTCCCTGAACGAGGGCGCTGACCGCTGAAGCGCGGATCTTTTGCGGGGAGCTGAACGGTTCAGGTGGCTTCCTAGAATTCGTCGTCGAAATCGAACAGGGGCGAGATGTAGTCGAAGCTGTAGCTGCCCAGAGTGCCGGACTGCTTTTCCTATGCGCAATTCGCAGCAGGTAAAACTACTGAGGCGCACGAACGTCGTCCACCGACTGTTCAACCACAGGGCAGCTTCACCCTTTCGGTTTGAAGGTCTGCTTCTGGCCCAGGCTGTGTAAAAACGTTGGCATCGACCTTGCTATGATTTGATGGATTCGAATCAGTGGGGGGCGCCAATGAAGCGTTTTATCCAGGGAGAGCATCGAGGTCAAAGCACGCTGCTCCCCGAGAGCCTGGATGATTATGTGGCGGACACCAACCCGGTGCGGGTGGTCGATGTTTTCGTCGATGAACTCGACCTTGGCACGTTAGGTTTTGAAGGTGTCGTCCCGGCTGAAACAGGCCGGCCCGCCTACCATCCTGCCGACCTCCTGAAGATCTACATCTACGGCTATCTCAATCGCATCCAGTCCAGTCGCCGTCTTGAACGCGAGGCTCAGCGCAACGTTGAGTTGATGTGGCTGACCGGACGTTTGATGCCGGACTTTAAGACCATCGCCAACTTCCGCAAGGATAACGGCAAGGCAATCCGCGGCGTCTGTAGGCAGTTCGTGGTGCTGTGCCAGCAGCTTGGCCTGTTCTCTGAAGCGCTTGTGGCCATCGATGGCAGCAAGTTCAAGGCGGTCAACAACCGCGACCGCAACTTCACCAGCGCCAAGCTTCAGCGGCGAATGGAGGAGATCGAGTCCAGCATCAATCGCTACCTGACCGCACTGGATACTGCAGATCGTCAGGAACCTGCCGTGGCGCAGGTCAAAGCCGAACGTCTCCACGACAAGATCGCGACCTTGAAAACGAAGCTGCAGGAGCTCAAGGAAATCGAGGTTCAGCTCAACGAAACACCGGATAAGCAGATCTCCCTGACCGATCCTGATGCCCGTTCGATGAAGACCCGGGGCGCCGGAATGGTCGGCTACAACGTACAGGCGGCGGTCGACGCGAAGCACCACCTGATTTGATCGAGACCAACTGAGCGCCATGGCCAAGCAGGTGCGAGAGGCCATGGGTGTCGAGGAACTCTCGGCGGTCGCAGACAGAGGCTATTTCAAAGGCGAAGAAATCCTGGCGTGCCATGAGGCTGGAATCACTGTTTTCGTGCCCAAGACGCTGACCTCGGGAGCGACAGCGGCTGGCCGCTTCGGCAAAGGTGATTTCATCTATGACGCAGCCAAGAACGAGTACCGATGCCCGGCTGGGCAAAGCCTGATCTGGCGTTTTTCAAGCGTCGAGAAAGGGCTGAAGCTGCACCGCTACTGGAGTTCGCACTGCCAAGGTTGTGCGTTGAAACGCGCGGCCCGCGAGCGCGAGCAGCGGATCGCTGCAGCGCTGGCGCAGTTGCCCAGGGTAGAAAAGGTCAAGAAAGCGCAAGGTAAACCGACGGAGAGCGCCCGGGTCTCGACCACCGACGCCGAGGCGGCGGTGATGAAGATGGCAAACGGCGGCTTCCAGCCGGCGCTCAATGCGCAGTTGGCGACCGACACGGCAAGCCAGGTGATCGTGGGTGTCGAACTGACGAACAGCGGCAGCGACCTGGGGCAACTGGTGCCGATGGTCGAGCAGTTGCGGGAGCGTTATGAGCAAACCCCACGAGAGATGCTGGTGGATGGTGGCTTTGCCAAGCGCGAGGCCATCGAACAACTGGCCGCGAGCACCACGGTGTACGCGCCAGTGCAACAGCCCAAGAACAGCACGCGCGACCCGCATGAACCGCTGCCCACGGATAGCGAGGCCGTGGCCGCCTGGCGACAGCGGATGGGTACCGAAGAGGCCAAGACTATCTACAAGGAACGTGCGGCCACCGCCGAATGCGTCAACGCCATCGCCCGCAACCGCGGCTTGCAGCGCTTCAGCGTGCGAGGCCTCGACAAGGCCCGCAGCGTGCTGTTGTGGTACGCACTGGCCCACAACCTGATGCGGATGGTCGAGTTGGCGCCAGGTTTGGTCGGGGGACTGAGCTAAAAGCACCATAAAGGGGCTGTGACGAACTCGCCCCTGCGGCCATGCCTGCCCCCCCGCATGACGCGGTGCGGCCGAATAATGCAATTTGCCGTTCTACGCTCAAGCCCCGAATGAAGCAGGCAATGGCGTAACTGCCTCTCTAACTCATGAAGTTATCGAAAATTTCACAGCCTCTGAGGCCTGTTTTACGACTCTTACCGCCCTCCAGCAGGCGCGCCGAAGCCGAAAGTGCCATAACAACCAGAATCATCAATTGCGCCTGATTGGGCCTCCGACGGCCTCCTGGACACTGAGAAAATCCCCCGGCAGTTGATTGCCATCGCTTGCTGCGTTTTTACACGGTCTGGGCCGACTGCTGCCTGTCGTGGACGACCGTTTAACTTCAAAGCCTGACTGGATTGCAAACTGCTGACACGCGTAGATTCTGTTTTCGACTCGTTTATTGCCGTCGATGCCAGGCCATGAACAGAGAGGAAACAACCGCTCGAAAATTCGAGCCATAGACTCGAGAGCCAGTGGGTAGTCGAGTCATGTTCCTGCAACCATCAAATCCAGATTCTGCACCGCCGCTCCAGCGGCTCCCTTCCCAAGATTGTCAAACACCGCAGCCAACAAAACCTGCCCCGTCTCATCATTTTCACACACCACCAATCGCAAACTATCAGTCCCGTTAAGCGCCTGAGGATCAAGGTACGTCAACCCTTTAGCCTCCTGCATCGACATCACCTGTACATGGTCCGCATCGACGTAGTGCTGCATAAGACACGCATGCAACCGCACCGCATCCACGCCCGGCGCCAACAACCGAAGTTGCAACGCTATGGTCAGCACGATCCCTTGCCGAAAAGCCCCATAAGCCGGCACAAACATAGGCCGCTCCATCAGACCGCTTTGCTGCTGAATCTCCGGAATGTGTTTGTGTGCCAGCCCCAGACCATAAACCTGAAACGCGGGCGCCTGTGATGCGCCCTCTCCCTCATACTCTTGCACTCCGACGCGCCCTTTTCCGGAATAGCCCGACACAGCATGAATGTTCGTCGGGTAGTCCCTGGGCAGCAACCCGGCCTCCAGCAATGGGCGCAGCAGCCCTATCGCCCCCGTGGGATAGCAACCGGGATTGCTGACCCGCCGTGCCGTGGCGATGCGTTGGGCCTGCTGCGAGTTCATCTCCGCGAAACCATAGGTCCAGTCTGGATGGGTGCGGTGCGCCGAACTCGCATCGATCACCCGAACGGCGGGGTTTTCGATGCTCGCTACAGCGTCGCGTGCGGCTTGGTCGGGCAAGCAGAGAATCGCGATGTCGCAGGCGTTGATGATTTCGGCGCGACGTTGCGGATCCTTGCGATGTTCGGGGCTGAGCGTGATAAGCCGCAGATCGGTCCGGTCGCGTAGACGTTGATGGATTTGCAACCCGGTGGTGCCTTGGTCGCCGTCGATGAATATAAGAGGACTTGCCATGGAATGCTCTCGGACATAGGAAATCAGGAGTTCCAATCTTCAGTGAGGGGCTAAGATAGGAAAAGTTGAATTTCTAAACGATGAAATTCAGCTTTTCTGAACAAGGAGTGACTCATGCGCGAAATCAGCCTGGACCGTCTGCGCACGTTGGTGGCCATTGCCGACCTGGGTTCGTTTGCCGAGGCGGCCCGTGTGCTGCACCTCGCGCCACCCACGGTCAGTTTGCATATTGCCGACCTGGAGTCGCGGGTTGGCGGAAAGCTGTTGTCGCGCACACGTGGGCGCATTCAGCCTTCGGCGATTGGAGAAACGCTGGTGGAGCGCGCGCGGCGCCTGTTGGCGGATGCGGAGCAGGCGCTTGAGGACGTGGAGCGTCAGGTGCAGGGCTTGGCCGGGCGTGTGCGGCTGGGTGCCTCCACAGGGGCCATCGCACAGTTGATGCCGCAAGCTTTGGAGACGTTGGGCCAACGCCATCCCGCTATCGATGTGCAGGTCGCGGTGCTCACGTCGCAGGAAACTTTGAAGAAGCTTGCCGAGGGCTCTTTGGAGATCGGTCTGGTCGCGCTGCCACAGACCCCGGTGAAGGAATTGCGGATCGAGCCATGGCGGCGGGACCCGGTCATGGCCTTCTTGCCGGCTCGCTGGGAATGCCCGGATGTTGTGACCCCCGGTTGGCTGGCCGCCCAGCCATTAATTCTGAATGACAAAACTACTCGGCTTTCGCGCTTGACCTCGGAGTGGTTCGCCAGTGATGGACGGCAGCCCACGCCGCGTATTCAACTGAACTACAACGATGCGATCAAAAGCCTAGTGGCGGCCGGTTATGGTGCGACGTTGTTGCCGCATGAAGCCTCCACGCCATTGCCCGATACCAGGATCGTCATGCGGCCATTACAGCCCTTATTGTGGCGTCAACTTGGTATTGCCCACCGTGGTGGGGACGTCGAGCGGCCTACGCAACATGTGCTGGATGTGTTGTGGGGGTTGAGTGCGGGCTAGGGCGATGTTGTCAGAGAAAGGACCGCTTTCGACCCAATGTGGTCAGTGGCGTCAGGCAGAAACCGGCCAACAGCGGCCGTTTTAGAGTAGGGAAAATAAATCTGTCCCCTTTTCTGGTGTCGAACGGACCCAACACCCGAGATAAGCGCCGGGCGGCCGTGCTCGGTCAAAGCGAAAAATGAGTAATCAACTAACTCAAGCATTGGTTTTTTTCTACCACTGCTGGTAGCAATACTGCATTAAACTGACGCGTCCTGATCCAGCTGCAATGCGGCTATCGCCGCTGCCAGTAGCTCCACTGTCGCCACACGCGATACCACCTCGTCCGAGGCTGTCGGGGTTGTCATGACCAAATTGAGGCCTGTACGAATGCAGAAGCCCTCAGTGCCCTAGCCACAACCCACAAAATTAACGGCTAAAATCGCCGCCTTCGCGCATCAGCGATCTGGATAGTGGTAAACCATGAATGCAGTAGAAATTGAGTCCGCCATATCGGACCTGGCCCTTGAACCCTTTGACGCGGCGGAATTCCCGTTCACTTTCTTGGCCGCCTTCGGCAACAAGGAAACCGCGCTCAAGCGCCTGCGCGCCGGCAACAACAACGCCTCGGACGTACCCGGCGGCGTGCTACTGCGCAGCAACATTCATATCGCCGCATGCGAGCCCGGCAGCGTGGGCGAAACGCTCAAGGCGTTGCGCGCCAGCCCGGCCACCACAAAAGCCAAAGCCAAGTTCATCCTCGCCAGCGACGGGCAAACGCTGGAGGCCGAAGAGCTGGTCACGGGTGAAACCATCGCCTGCGACTACCCGGACTTCCCCAACCACTTCGGTTTCCTGCTGCCGCTGGCCGGCATCTCCACCATCAAGGAGATCAAGGACAACCCCATCGACGTGCGCGCCACCAGCCGCCTGAACAAGCTGTACGTCGAGCTGCTGAATGAGAACCCGGACTGGGCCAAGGCCGAACGCCGCCATGACATGAACCACTTTATGGCGCGACTGGTATTCTGTTTTTTTGCTGAAGACACCGACATATTCCGTGGCGATAGTCTGTTCACACGCACCGTGGAACGTTACAGCGAGCGCGATGGCTCCAACACCGACCAGGTGCTGTCGGAAATCTTCCGCGCCATGAACATCAAGCTGGCCGAGCGCGTCACTGTTCAGCCCCGCTTGCCTAGCTGGGCCAACAGCTTCCCCTATGTGAATGGCGGTTTATTCTCCGGCAGCACAGAAGTGCCGCGTTTTACGCGCATGGCCCGCACTTACCTGCTGCACGCCGGCAACCTGAACTGGCAAAAAATTAACCCAGACATCTTCGGCAGCATGATCCAGGCCGTAGCCGATGATGAAGAGCGCGGCGCATTGGGCATGCACTACACCAGCGTGCCCAACATCCTGAAGGTGTTGAACCCACTGTTCCTGGATGATCTGCGCGCGCAATTGGACGCGGCTGGCGACAACAAAACCAAGCTGCTGAACTTACGCAAGCGCATGGCACACATTCGTGTGTTCGATCCGGCCTGCGGCTCAGGCAACTTCCTAGTCATTGCCTACAAGCAGATGCGCGAGATCGAGGCGGAGATCAATCGCCGCCGGGGCGAGGCTAACAATAAGTCCGAAATACCGTTGACCAACTTCCGTGGCATTGAATTACGCGACTTTCCGGCAGAGATCGCCCGCCTAGCGCTCATCATTGCCGAGTTTCAGTGCGACGTGTTGTATCGCGGCCAGCAGGATGCTCTGGCCGAGTTTCTGCCACTGGATGCGCAGAACTGGATTATTTGCGGTAATGCGCTGCGGCTAGATTGGTTGGGCATTTGCCCGTCCAAGGGCACAGGTGTGAAGATGGTGGCGGATGATTTGTTTGGCACGCCGCTGAATCAGACTGAGATCGACTTTAAGAACGAAGGCGGCGAGACGTTTATATGCGGAAACCCGCCGTACGTGGGGAGTGCGAAACAAACTGCGGAGCAAAAGAATGACGTTTGCCATGTTTTCGAGGCGCATACGAAGACATGGCGCTCCCTAGACTTAGTCGCCTGTTGGTTCAAACTCGCCTCTGACTATCTTGAAAATGCCGATGGCGCATTTGCGTTCGTTAGCACGAACTCGATCTGCCAAGGCGAGCAGGTACCGATTCTGTGGCCAATCATCTATCAGAACGGAATGGATATAATTTTTGCCCATACTTCGTTCAAGTGGGCAAATCTTGCAGCACATAACGCGGGAGTAACGGTGGTTATCGTTGGTGTTTCACGCCAACAGCCTTCGCGCAGACTGCTGTTTCAAACCAGTACAGCTGGAAATGTTGATATTCGAGAAGTTGAAAATATTAACGCATATCTTATTGCCGGACACAGGATCATCGTTGATCCGGTGTCGAGAGCAGCTGATGATCGAGCCTACATGATTAGAGGGAATATGCCATCTGACGGTGGGCACCTTTTATTGAGCGAAGATGAGAAAGAAGAGTTAGAAATTAATGCCAAGGCCGCCTCTAAATTCGTAAAGAGATTTGTTGGAGCGCAAGAGCTTATTAATGGAATTCTGAGGTATTGCATTTGGATAAGAGATGACGAGGTTGAAAATGCGAGATCCATTCCAGAAATAAAAGATCGAATCGAGAGTGTTCGAAAAATGCGCCTCGAAAGCAAAGCTGCGTCCACAAGAGACTACGCTGGATATGCACATAAGTTCCGCCAAATCCAAGGGATTTGCGAAAAGAGTTGCATCGTAGTTCCACGCGTGAGCTCTGAAAACCGCGACATCTTGCCGGTCAGTTACTTCGATAGTCACACTATCGTAGGAGACCGGAATTTCGCCATGTGCGACGCCCCCCTCTGGAACATGGCCCTCATCGCTTCGCGCCTGCACTGGGTCTGGATTGGCACTGTCTGCGTGCGGATGCGCACCGATTTTTCGTACTCCAACACCCTCGGCTGGAATACCTTCCCGGTTCCCCGGCTCACCGAGCAAAACAAGGCCGACCTGACCCGTTGTGCCGAGGACATCCTGCTGGCCCGCGAAGCGCACTTCCCCGCCACTATCGCCGACCTGTACGTCCCGGACACCATGCCGGACAACCTGCGCCGCGCCCACGAGCGCAACGATGAAGTGCTGGAGCGTATCTACATTGGTCGTCGCTTCAAGAACGACACCGAGCGACTGGAAAAGCTGTTTGACCTCTACACCAAGATGACCGCAGACACAGCGAAGACCGCATCGAAAAAGCCACGAGGGAAAAAGGCATGAGCGACACCCCTGCTCGCCTGACCACGCCGCCCGAAGGCTACGGCGACTGGCTGGCCGACCTCAAGGGCCGCATCCACAACGCCCAGCAGCGCGCCACGCTGTCGGTGAACCGCGAACTGGTGCTGCTGTACTGGCAGATCGGCAACGATATTTTGACCCGGCAGGCACAACAGGGCTGGGGCGCCAAGGTGATAGAGCGGTTAGCTCACGACTTGCGCGCCGCGTTTCCGGAGATGAAAGGGTTTTCCCCGCGTAATCTCAAATACATGCGCGCCTTTGCCGAGGCTTGGCCGGATGCGCTATTTGTGCAAGAGGTGCTTGCACAATTGCCCTGGTACCACCAGTTGGCGCTGCTGGACAAGCTACCTGGCCCCCAGACCCGCCGCTGGTACGCGGCCAAGGCCATCGAGAATAACTGGTCGCGCAATATTCTGGTGATGCAGATTGAAACCAGACTGCTGGAGCGCAGTGGCAAGGCTGTCACCAATTTCACCGCCAACCTGCCTAGTCCTCAGTCCGATCTGGCCCGCGAGTCGCTGAAAGACCCCTATCGTTTCGACTTTCTAGGCCTGACGGACAAGGCGCAGGAGCGTGAAGTCGAACACGCTCTGGTCAAACACGTCACCGAGTTTCTGTTGGAGCTGGGCGCAGGCTTTGCCTTCGTCGGACGGCAGGTGCTGCTGAATGTAGGTGGCGACGAGTTTTTCATCGACCTGCTGTTCTACCACCTCAAGCTGCGCTGCTACGTGGTGATCGAACTCAAGGGTGGAAAATTCAAGCCCGAGCATCTGGGGCAGCTTGGATTTTATATGACGGCTATGGATCGCCAGGTCAAAAGCGAACACGACAACCCCACCATTGGCCTTTTGCTCTGCAAGAGCAAAAACAAGATCGTGGCCGAATATGCGTTGGGCGATAAGGCCCAGCCCATGGGCATTGCCGAATACAAATTACTCGAATCTCTGCCTGCCGAATTGCAAACCAGCTTGCCCAGCATCGAACAGCTTGAACGTGAACTGGCGGGCGACGGCACTCTCACGGAGGACGAATCACAGTGACCACCCCCACAAACCCGACCAACTGCTACACGGTGCCATCGGTATCCATTACCACGGCGCACACTGGGGCCTCCAGCAAAGCCAATGAGCTGGGCATGCGTACCATGCAGGAGCGCGCCTACACCAAGCGCGGCGAGCAGTACCTGCTGATCAAGTCGCCCCCCGCATCGGGCAAGTCCCGCGCCCTGATGTTTATCGCGCTGGACAAGCTGCACAATCAGAACCTGCAGCAGGCGATTGTCGTGGTACCGGAACGCTCCATTGGCGGTAGCTTCGCCGATGAGCCGCTGAGCCAGCACGGTTTCTATTGGGACTGGCAGGTGGCTCCGCAGTGGAACCTGTGCAATGCCCCAGGCATCGACGAGCCGCGTGTGGCCAAATCCAAGGTGGACGCCGTGCGTAAGTTCCTGGAAAGCGCCGACAAGACGCTGGTCTGCACCCATGCCACCTTCCGCTTTGCGGTGGAGGAGTTGGGCATCGAGGCCTTCGACAACCGCCTGATCGCCATCGACGAGTTCCACCACGTTTCCGCCAACCCGGACAACAAGCTGGGCGGCCAGCTGAGTGCGTTTATCAGCCGCGACAAGGTGCATCTGGTGGCCATGACCGGCTCCTATTTCCGTGGCGACAGCGAGGCCGTGCTGGCCCCGGCGGAAGAAGCCAAGTTTGAGACGGTGACATACACCTACTACGAGCAGCTCAACGGCTACCGCTGGCTCAAGTCGCTGGATATCGGCTACTTCTTCTACACCGGTAAGTATGTGGATGCGGTCGCCAAGGTGCTGGACCCGGCGCTGAAAACCATCATCCATATCCCCAATGTGAATGCCCGCGAAAGCCTCAAAGACAAGGAGCGCGAGGTTAACGAAATCATGAGCGCGCTGGGCGACTGGCAGGGTGTCGACCCTGCCACCGGCTTCCACCTCATCAAAACCAAAGATGGCCGCACGCTGAAAGTGGCCGACCTGGTGGATGACAGCGACGCGGCCAGGCGCTCCAACGTGCTCGGCGCGCTGAAAGACCCGGCACAGAAGAACAACCGCGACAATGTGGATGTGATCATCGCGCTGGGCATGGCGAAGGAAGGCTTCGACTGGATCTGGTGCGAACATGCGCTGACCATTGGCTACCGTTCGAGCCTGACCGAAATCGTGCAGATCATTGGCCGCGCAACGCGCGATGCCGAGGGTAAGGAGCGCTCACGCTTTACCAACCTGATCGCCGAGCCCGCAGCCGATCAAGCCGCTGTTGCTGAGGCGGTGAACGATATGCTCAAGGCTATTTCCGCCAGCTTGCTGATGGAACAGGTGCTAGCCCCGCGCTATGAGTTCACCCCGAAAGATACGGGGCCGAAAGAGGGTTTCACTTATGGGCCTGATGGTTATCAACCCGGCGGCAGCAACCTGGGCGTGAATGAAACCACCGGCCAGATCCATGTCGAGATCAACGGCCTGACCACGCCGCAAAGCACAGAAGCGACGCGCATCTGCAAAGAAGACTTGAACGAAGTGGTGACCAGCTTCCTGCAAGACAAAACCGTTCTGGAGCGCGGCCTGTTCGACAAGGAGAACACCCTGCCCGAGGAACTGACTCAGCTGCGCATGGGCAAGATCGTTCGCGAGCGTTACCCAGACTTGAGCGCGGTCGATCAGGAAGCCATCCGCCAGCACGCTATCGCGGCCATGAACATCACCCAGCAGGCCAAGTTGGTCTTAGGGCAGATCGATGCCAATGGCAGTGACACCCTGCAAGGCAGTACGTCACTGCTGGATGGCGTGCGTAAGTTCGTTAACGTGCGCGAGCTGGACATTGATCTGATTGACCGGATCAACCCCTTCGACGCCGCCTATGCGGTACTGGCGAAAGCGATGGATGAAAAGTCGCTGCGCCAGGTGCAGGCCAGCATTGCGGCCAAGAAGGTGAGCATTCCCGAAGACGAAGCACGAGACCTGGCAAAGCGTGCTCTGCAGTTCAAGAACGAGCGTGGCCGCCTGCCTGACATCAACTCCGCCGACGCCTGGGAGAAGCGAATGGCTGAAGGCGTGGCTGCGTTGGCACGCTACCGCGCCCAAGCCAAAGCGGCGCAGGGAGAATCTGCCAATGGCTGATATGAATGATGACGATCTGCTGGATGCGCTGGGGGTAGAAGTCCCCTCTCTCAAGACAGCCAATCGAACCCCTCGCGAGGAACGCATCATCGCCGGCTTCGAGGACATTCAGCGCTTTTATCAGGCCCATGGCCGCGCGCCACTGCATGGCGAAGACCGCGATATCTTCGAGCGTTTGTACGCCGTGCGCCTGGATCAGCTACGCAAGTTGCCGGAGGCGCACACCCTACTGGCTGGGCTGGATGGCCACGGCCTGCTGTCTGGTAGTGCAGTAGCATCAGTAGATGTGGATGACCTGGATGAAGATGCCTTGCTGGCCGAGCTGGGTATCGGTGGTGAGTCCGTCGACCAGGACGACATCACCGTGCTGCGTCATGTGCGATCCAGCACTGAAAAACGTGCAGCGGAAGAAATCGCCGACCGTACCCCCTGTACAGATTTTGACAAGTTCCAACCGCTGTTCGAACTGGCCGAGAGGGATCTGAAATCAGGCGTTCGGAAAACTCTGCGTTTCGGCCGCGATACCAGCATTGAAATCGGTAACTACTTCATCGTTGGCGGGCAGTTGGCCTACGTGGCCGAGGTCGGCGAAACCATCAAGGCTCCCAATGGGGAGAACGATGCACGCCTGCGCTTAATCTACGCCAACGCAACGGAAAGCGACCTACTGCGCCGCTCGCTGCAACGCGCACTCTACAAGGACGACACCGGCCGCCGCCTAACCGACCCGGATATGGGGCCGCTGTTTGGTGACACGCCAGAGCCTGACGATATCGAGAGCGGCATCATTTATGTGCTGCGCAGCCAGTCCAACCATCCCTTCGTCGCCGAACACCGCGAGCTGATCCACAAGATCGGCGTGACCGGCGGCAAGGTAGAAACCCGCATCGCCGGCGCAGACAAAGACGCCACCTATCTGCTGGCAGACGTGGAAGTGGTCGCCACTTACAAGCTGCACAACCTGAACCGTACCAGGCTGGAAAACATCTTCCACCGCGTGTTCGGCGCAGCTCAGATCGACTTGACCATAGAAGACCGCTTCGGTCATCCGGTTAAACCGAGGGAGTGGTTCCTGGTGCCGCTTCATGTGATTGACGAGGCGGTTGAGCGTATTCGGGATGGATCGATTACCGATGTTGCCTATGACCCCCAAACAGCTCGTTTGTTGAGCAATTTTGGACGGTAACGTAAGAGTTTGAGGCGGCCTACCCTGGAAGAAACAGGTACCGGCTAAGGGCTGCCCGAGTGCAAACTGACTCGCTCTAGTTGATTCAGGCGTTCATTGCCCCAGAGCAATCAGCGAGACTGGACTGACTGGCGGCTGTTGCGGCTCTATGATGAAACCTGCCTGATGTCCAACACGACCCAGACCTCATACCCTTTCTCCCGAGCTGCTTTCTCGGCCTCGAGTTGGGCCGCGAGCGTACTGATGGAGCGGGAGCGGTGCTCGAAGCGGAATGGCGAGCCACCGTTCTTGCGCACGCTCAATTCAACGAGTGTGAAGGTGGAGTGCTGTTTGGGTATTGGCTGCTTCGATTTTGAAGGAGCGGGGTCAAGACCGAGTGCGCGCCGCATCTCGACTTCAGTGAGTTTTGTGTCAGTCAAGCGAGATCCCAAGAGCGATTGCGGGTGACGCCATTGTAGCGAGGAGTCGTGCTGTTATGCTCAACACATCGCTGGGTATCTCCACTGTATTTTTGATCACTTTTAAGCCCTGGCGGCCGCGAAAACTGAGTGCAACACCTGACCTTTCCGGTACGGTGCTGCCCCTATGTCCTATTCCGAACTCAGCGTCGAAGAGCGCGCCATCATTCAACTCAGTCAAGCTCAAGGCTTCAGCCTGCGCGGCATTGCTCGCCTGATTGACAGGTCGCCCTCGACCATCAGCCGAGAGCTGAAGCGCAATCGAGGCAGTAGTGGTGCTTACTCGGCCCGCTGCGCCCAGCAACAGATGAACATTCGGCGCCAGGTTTGTCGCCCCAAGCGCAAGCTTGTGCCGGGCAGCGAGCGCTTCGAACTGGTGGCCCACATGCTGCGTAAGCGTTTGTCTCCCGAGCAGATTGCCGGCAAGCTGCGCAGCATGACCATACCCAACCTCAGAGATGCCTACGTCTGTCGTGAGACGATCTATAACGCGATCTATGCCTTGCCGGTCGGCGAGTTGCGCAAGGAGCTGATCGTCTGCCTGCGCCAAGGCAAGACGACGCGCCGGCCGCGCTCTGGTGGCGTGGATCGGCGCGGCCAGATCCCTGAGATGGTCAGCATTCATGTTCGCCCGCCAGAGATCGAAGACCGGCTGATGCCGGGGCATTGGGAGGGCGACCTGATCAAGGGTAAGGCCAACGCCTCGTCGGTAGGCACGTTGGTGGAGCGCACCAGTGGCTACCTGATGCTGATGAAGATGAACGACGCAACGGCGACCTCGGCGATGGAGGGCTTCAGTGCAGCGCTCAACAGCATGCCGCTGGCGATGCGCAAGAGCATGACCTACGACCAGGGCCGGGAGATGGCGCGGCATGCTGAAATCACCCAGCAGACAGGGGTCGCTATTTACTTCTGCGACCCGCACAGCCCCTGGCAGCGCGGTAGCAACGAAAACATCAACGGCCTGATCCGCCAGTACCTGCCCAAGGGGACTGACTTGTCGGTACACAGTCAAGAGCAATTGAATGCCATCGCCTTGGAGCTGAATATGCGCCCCCGTAAACGCTTCGATTTCAAGTGCCCGATCGAAGTCATGGGCGAGGTGATGCAGGAAGCCATGGCTATGCGGCATCATGCTCCAGCTTCAAATCAATAACCGTGTTGCACTCAGCTTCTGCAACCGCCCCTTCATATTACTTCCAGGAGGAATTCCGGGTTTGGAGGAGCCTTCCTCTATCTGTAAACGAAGAAGCCCGAAATGGTCGGGCTTCTTGTAATGTTACGATATTAACTAAGCTGCTTCCGCATTGAGGACTCGCTCAGCTGCTTCGTCCTCGGATTGAACGGTCTGAACCCGGAGGTCGTGCCTATCTCCTGCTTGTTCAAGCGCCTCTATCGAGCGTTTCAGAGAGTCTATTTGACGCTCGCTATACGTCGGGTCATCAAAAGAAGGTCTGAATACTACAAGTTCAAAGTGTGCCCTTGGGAAGAGTTTGTCATCTCGGTCTCGCACGACAAGTAAGTCTAAGAGTCGAGCTTTGTTTCTCTCAAACATTGCTGAAAGTGCGCTTCCTGGAATCAGCTTCCCAGTGTTAATTGCCGATCTACCGCTCAAAAAGAATATTTTTGCTGGCCTAGCTGTGTCTGAGACCATGAAGGTTTGGTTGAAATAAGTTCCTAGGCGCGGGTCTCTTGCAATGACTGCCCCTTCAAATAATTTCGGCCATGGGTCTTTTCTTGACCCTATTCCATCATCTTCAAGGTTATCAGTTTCTTCCTCGTCGGCCTCGAAGTCTAAAGCCGCTAGGCTAGCAGTCATTGAAACTGCCTGTCTTAGCAGCCCAACCAGATCGGATGATGATGTGTCCCTAATTTTTCCTAACGTGACCCCCGAGAAGGGGGGGGACCATTCGTCAAAACTGTTGGTCAATTGGAGGTGGCGTTGAAGGCTCGAACATACCAACTTGATCATTTTGGAGAGGCCATCAGCCTGATTGCCAAACATTGCGTCAAGAACGTGTGCTCTGATGGCTGGAGATACTCGGCACTCCCCATTCTTTCCAATCGCGGCGACAGCTATAGTGAGCCTTTCTCCAGATGCCATCATTGGCTCAAGATAAACGGAGGTCCACATTCCCGGATATGCAGGGGTAGCTGGGACTGAGCCAAGCAATTTGTCTAGATTAATCATCGAGTTTTAAGCTCCCTTGGCTAGGTTTTATCTTTTCATGCAACAGATCGCCTAATATGGAAACCCTGGATTTCAGAAAAGATATGAGCTGATCCCGCGCTTCAGGATTTAACTGTTCGGTGACGGATTTTTCTGCGCTACTTGTTGCCGGTATGGATTTACTTTGCACCCATTCTCTTGAAGAGTTTACAGCTCGCTGTTGAGCCACTTCGTCTCTGCAAACATTTATGATGGTTTCTAGGAAGCGATTGGTATGGTAATCCTCTGAGCGGTCATCAGGCTGCATGCCGTGAGGTAAGCAAAGGCCATGATCAATTAAGAGGAATCCATTACCATTGTAGAGAATGTTGCCGTCATGCCTATCCGGGTTAGCTATAAGCTCATCAAAGCAAGCAGCTGCAAGTAAATCCGGCCACCTCTCAAGCTCATCCAAAACTGAGGAGTCTTGATGACTAACGAACTTAGAAAGATTTGGGTGTCCAATGTCTGCACTGCCAAAGTGCCAGCAATCGTTGGGGTCAAGTAATAGAAGTGGCTCCGGAATAGGAATGCCTGCGGCTCTTCCTAATGCAGCGCAGATTACTTCTACCGCTATTTCTCTTCCGCAGAGTTTCTTGGCAATTACAGCAATTTCTCCATCAGCAGTGGCTGCAATCCCTCGAACGGGTAGATTCACGCCCTCACCAACCTCTTGGGCGCCTGGCAATAGCCTGCCAACCCGAACCGAAACGATATGTTCATCCATACAACTATCCTGATTCGATGAGCCTTATCGGCTCGGTCCTTGATCACTTTGCATCGAGCGGCCTCTATCATTGGCCATCAAACGCCGCGCTCATCTGACGAGGTGTCACGCTTTTATCATAGTGTGAGCCCATCATCGTTGTTGGCGCGTGACCGATGATCGCTTGAATCGTGAACTCGGCGCTACTGATTGTGCAGCTGGGTGTCAGCAATGGGTCGAGTGCAGTCGGTCGTCAGTACGGCGCGTGCTGGTCAAGCCGGATGCAAGCGGTGGTCGGCACCAATGCAATTGGCTGGTCAGTGACCATGCACTTGGGTGGTCAAGTTGGTGCAATTACGCCGCCTGACGCCTAGTTATTGGTCAGCGAAGCTTCGGCTGAAGGCTTTTGCGTTGTCACGCAGGGCAGGACCTAACGGCCCGTTTTTGCCCCGGACAACTTCATTGGCGAAGTGCCGTGCAGCCGCAGCGCCTCGGCTAAAACCAAAGGCGTCGAAGGTCAGCGAGCTGATTTCACAATCAGGGTTCTCTTTAATGATGTCACTGACAAACGCTTTGATGCCTACAAAGGCTTCCTGAACGCGGCTCTCAACGCCTGTATCACCTCGGCCAGTGCCGGAGCCGATAAGGCTGTCTTTTCCGCCTGCTTTGGTACCAATACCGTCAATGTAGAGTCCACGAGACAGTGGCCGATGTTGGCTGTCGCCTTCCGGACTCAAGGGTTCCTGGTACAAATCGCGCAGTTTTCGGACGTTGGTCAGATCATTGCCAAAACTGCTGTCTGGGTCAGCCATATAGGGCTTACAGCTGGCATCTAAGTCATCCGCTTGCACTGGATGATGCGCGCCACAGAGTGCGCCGAGTGCACTGTTGCTGGCGTTATTGCCGGTGCCATCGAAAAACAGCCCGATACGCAGGGCGATTTTTACTTTTTCTGAAGGCGAGGCCGGTTCTTTACCGTACTTTTCGTATTCGGCCCAGCGCTGCGCGTGAAGATCAACGGGCTTTACATCTTTCAGCTCGGCTACTCGCTTCGCCTTTGGTGTGTTTGGGACGTAACCGCTCATTCCTTGATACCTGTTCCTTGGTGACGCAAACCATACACGCGGCCTGCATCGCACAGACGCTGCTCATTTATTGGCGCGGTAACGAACCAAAAAAGCAGCAATCATGAATCTAAAGATTGCCTTGCGAACGTATTGCAGTCGAGTTGGATTTTTCTTACTCAGCAGCGCTGCTGAGCAGGCGAGTGTAGCGATCTCAGCCTGCGCAATATGTTGCGCAAACCCGTTCCACGGCATGCCGTGTGAGGCATACAGGGTTATGTAAGCAAATGTTACATGGAGGTGCGTTTGCCATTAAGTTGATTTTTGATGGGCGCAGAAATGTGGTGGGTCAGAATCATCAGCACGGTGGATCACAATCACTGGAATTGGGTTTCAGAATCACTGGAATACACAATCTATGGCAAAAGGCGTAATAATTAGGATTGCCTCTAGTCTCACCGCGTCTTGGGCATCGTTTGCGCCGGTGTTACGCCCTTTCGTGGAAAGAAAGTCTCAATAAATAGGGATTTCGTACGGTATGGAAATTCCGGACTTGTCCCGCTTCTCTTCTTCAT
>OFRI01000109.1_pt1 | contig 20772 bp, 18 predicted proteins | sample 1543031 | NCBI WGS metagenome assembly OFRI01 (sample SAMN07774226, study PRJEB24372) | wastewater metagenome
GAAAAGCGCCGAAGGCCGCGACTACCGCATCATGGTCAGCCTGCCGGAGGGCGACGTGCCCTATACCGGCGGCTACCCGGTGATCTACATCGTCGATGGCAACGCGCTCTTCCCGGCCTTTCACGCCGCCAAGCGCGTGCAGGAGCACTGGAAGGGCGCGATCCTGGTGGCCATCGGTTATCCCAGCAACACACCGTATGACTTCAATCGCCGCGCCTTCGACCTGTCGCCGCCGCAGCCGGCTGAGCGCAACGACCCGCCCCAGGGCGGTCAGGACCTGTTTCTCGACTTCATCGAAAAGCGCCTGATGCCCAAGGTCAATGAGCGCTTCAAGGTCGATCAAGACCAGCGCAGCCTGGTGGGCTGGTCCTTCGGCGGCATGTTCGGCGTCTACAGCCTGTTCACCCGCCCGGCACTGTTCCAGCATGTGGTAGCGATCAGCCCCAGCCTGTGGTGGCGCGATCGCTACCTGCTGGCCCATGAGCGCGCCTTCACCGAGCAGGCTCATGCCGGCAAACTTGACCTAACCCACACCAGCCTGAGCATATGGGCCGGCGACCGCGAAATGCCCCAGGAAATCCAGGACGTACGCGCCCTGCAACGACGCCTGGAGAACCTCTCTCAGTATGGGCTGCGCAGCGACTTCCAGCTCGAGGCCGGCGAAGACCATATGTCGATCCCCTTCCGCGTCACCACGCGGGTGCTCGAAGAGCTGCTGACAACTCGACGCTTCTAGAAACGCGCAGAATCGCCATCATTCCCACGCCGAACCACGCACCACCGGGACTCCCGCCTGCGCGGGAGCGACGGCAATGATTGTTCAGCGCGTCTCCAGGCTGTCGCTCCATACCGTGAGTCAGCCTGCGCGGTGATAGAACAAGCCCCCCGCCGCTAACCCAGCGCGCCCCAACCATCGCCCTGCTCGGCGACGGCGCCTGGGATGCCCTGGCCTGGCTCGGCCTGGGCCTAATCGCGCTGCTTGGCAGCTGGCCGCTGCTGCCGCGTTGGCATAACCGGCCCTGAAGCAGGGCCTGGCGGGCGCTGGGCCGCCAGGAATAAACCGGCGATCTGGGCCGCCAGTTGCGCGCCAAGGCGGGCATCCTCGCGCAAGCCGAGATGCCCGCTCATGGCCGATACCACAGGCGGTAGCAGACGGCCGCCGGCAACAGGGCAAACTGCGCCAACGCCAGGCTGAACTGCAGAAATGAGCGCAGCGCCGGATGGGTAGCCGCCCCGGCCACGCCAGTGAGCGCCTGCCAGAACGGCGCGAGCAACAGCAGCAACAACTGCGTCAGCGGCTGGCCGCTCAGCAACCAGCCGTCAATCACGGCAAACTGCTGGGTAAACATCAGGACACCGAGCAGCATCAGGGTTAACACCAGCGCCAGCACGTAGCAGGCGCACAGCCGAATCAACGTCAGCATGGGGGTTCTCCAGGCTGGCGATCGGCCTGCGCCGAGCGCCAGCAATCAAATGATTAGGCCGGCTTGCCCAGGGCATACCAGTCGAGTTTGCGGGTCAGCAGCATCACCCCGGCGAGCAGGCCGAAGACCAGCAGCGAGCCCATCAGCAAGGCGTAGTCCTCGGCACTCAGCAGGCCGTAGAGCAAGGCATACAGGGCGGCCAGGCTGGCGGCGAAGACCCCGCCACGCAGTGCGCTGTGCAGCACGCCAGCCAGGTACACGCCGAGCAGCGCCACGCAAACGCTGGCGGCCACTCCGTAGGCCGTAGCAAACGGCAGGTGCTCGGACAACGACAGCAACAACAGGTAGAACAGCGCCAACGCCAGGCCCACCAGGCCGTATTGCACCGGGTGCACGGCCAGACGCTTGAGCACCTCGAAAAGGAAGAAGCCGGCAAAGGTCAGGGCGATAAACAGCAGGGCGTATTTGATCGCCCGGTCGGTCTTCAGGTACTGGTCCACCGGGTCGACAAAGCTGACGCCAAACTCGCGGCTGTTGAAGGCGTGACACTCATCACGGCTGACGCAGTCATCCAGGGCCTCGGCAAAGTTGGTGGCAAAGAAGCTGGTCTGCCAGCGCGCGCTGAAACCGTTGGCGCTGACCTCGCGGGTCACCGGCAGGAACTCGCCGATAAAACTCGGGTGCGGCCAGTCGGAGCTCAGTTGCACCAGGGTTTCGCGGCCCAGCGGGGTGACCGACAGTTGCGCGGTGCCCTGCAATTTGAGGTCGAAGGCAAAGTCCAGGCGCTGGCCGTTGACGCTGTCCAGCGCCGGCAAGGGCGCATGCACGCCACTGCTGAGCAGGCGATCGGCACTGCCGGCGGCAAAGGCCAACTCGCTGCCATTGAAACGCAGCTTGAGGTCGTTCTCGATACCCCGGATGTCGCTGATGCCGACGCTGAGGAAGGCCGGTTCAAAGCGGTAGTCACCATAGTCTTCGCTGATGCCGTACTGCGCCGGCAGCTGGAAGTGGCCGCTGATCTGGTTGTCGCTGTGGTACAGGCGCGCCTGGTAGATACCGCGGCTGCGTTGCTCGGTGGCGATTCGCCCGTTGAGTTCGAAGCGCTCCGGAAGGAAATACAGGCGACCGCGGTACTCACGCTCTTCAAGGTAGCGCTCAGCGGTTTTTTCGTGGGTTTTCCATTCGCGTACGGTCTTGCGGTACGGCACCACCAGCAGCGGACCGGTCAGCGCCTGGGCGGCACTGGAGCTGCGCGCGATGTCGGCCAGTACGCCATCGCGCAGCGCCTGCCGGTCGCTGACCATGCCGCCGATCAGCAGCAGGGGAATCATCAACAGCATGATCAGTACGCCAATCACGCCCAGCTTGATCGCCAGATTGCGGTTCATCGTGTCTCTCCCTGTGGTTGGCCAGGTGGCCGGTAGGGAGAGTCTGAAGCGCGAGTGTGAAGCGGCCGTGGTGCAACGATGGAGACTGTGTGGAGGCGGTGTGGCGATTGCCGCGCGGGCTTATTCGCCGCGGATGTACTGCTCAAGGTGATTGATCAGGCCGTCTTGTTCGGCGATCACATCCTTGACCAAGTCGCGAATCGACAACAGGCCGACCAGCTTGCCGTCTTCCAGCACCGGCAGGTGGCGCAAGTTTTTCTCGATCATCAGTTGCATGCAGAAGCGCGAACGGTCCAGCGGGCCGACGGTGATCAGGTTAGAGGTCATCACATCGCCCACGGTGGTGGCGTAGGACGAACGCTCCATGCGCGCCACCCGGCGGACAAAGTCGCGCTCGGTGATGATGCCGGCAACAGCCTCACCGTCCAGCACCATCAGGGCGCTGATATCGGTGTCGGACATCAAGGTCACGGCTTCCAGAACCGTGGTGGCAGGGGTAACACTGATGATGCTGGAGTGAACTCTGACTTTAAGGATTTCGGCAACAGTCTTCATGCAGCAGCTCCATGGCTTTTTATTTTTTATAACAGCACTTTATGACTTGCAGGATGTTTGCCAACCGCCGCGACTCCATGCCTGCGGGTTTATTGCAGCAATCGTCTTCATCTTTACCCCGCGCGTGGCGCAATTTCAACGCACTGGTATGTCAGAGTGCGACCAGCAACGCTTAAAAAGCAGCTGCGGCGCACTGACCGCTCGACCCTCAGCAGACCGCCGGCAAGCGCACACGCACTTCGACACCACCGGGCACATTGCCCACCTGCAGGGCACCACCGTGCAGGTGGACCACCTCCTGCACGAAATTAAGGCCAAGGCCGGTACTCTTGCGCCCTGTTTTAGGGCGCGGCAAAGAATAGAAACGCTCAGTGAGCCGTAACAGGGCGTAATCCGGTATCGCCTCGCCGGTATTGAACAGGCATAACTGTAGCTGCTCACCGTCAACCTCGGCTGACCAGCGCAGCACGCCGCCTGGCGGGGTGAAGTCGAGGGCGTTGTCGAGCAGGTTGCTTAGCGCCTGGCGCAGCAGAAAGCGCTCACCCAGCAACTGCTGCCCTACGGCCACCTGATTCTCCACCCGCACATCAGCCCGTTCGATTCGCGCCGCCTGAGCCTGGCTGAGTTCATCCAGCACCTCATGCAGCGGTATCGCCACGCGCTCCTCCAGCCCCTGCCGTTGCTCAACCTGGGCCAGGTGCAGCAGGCGCTCGATCAACTGCTGCAGGCGCGCGCTTTCGTTCTGGATATTGGCCACGAAGCGCTGGCGCTGGCCCTCCGGCATCTCGCCTTCGAGCAGCTCAGCGGCGCCACGGATGGCTGCCAGCGGGCTTTTCAGCTCATGGGTCAGGGTGTGCACATAACGTTCGACGTAGGCCTTGCCCTCCAGCTCGCGGCGCATCTGCTCCAGCGCCGTGGCCAGTTGCCCCAGTTCACCGCCGCGCAGGGCCGGCGCACTGACCCGCTCGCCAGCCGACACGGCGCGAGCGTAGGCCGTCAGGCGCCGCAGTGCCGCGCTCAGCCACCACGACAGCACAGCGCCGATCAGCAGACCGAGAGCAATCAAGCCGGCGCCGAAGCTGGCCAGCCGCTGCTGGGAGCGCTCGATATAAGGCTGCAAGGTACGACTCGGCTTGCTCACCGAAACCACGCCGATGATCCGCCCCTGATCCTTGATCGGCGCCGCCACATACATCACCGACGACTCGGGGTCGTCCGCCACCTCACGACTGGAACGGGCGCCGTACTCACCACGCAGGGTCAGGTAGACATCGTTCCAGCGCGAATAATCCTCGCCCACTGCCCGGCCGCTGGAGTCCAACAACACCTTGCCGGTGGCATCGGTGACGTAGATGCGGTGATTGACCGCGAGTTTGCTCACCTCGCCGATCTGCGCCTGCGGCTGGCGCTGGCCGTAGGCCTGAAACAGGCTCTGCCAACTGCTCTGTTGCAGGCGCCCGGCGCGTAGGTCAGCACTCAGCAACTCGGCCAGCAGATTGGCAGTGTCCACCAGGGTTTCTTCGGTGGACTGGCGCACGCCAGGACGGATTTCGTCCATCACCGTGCTCAGGACAAACCAGCCGGCCAGGCCGACGAAGAGGAAATACACCAGGAAGATGCGAATCCCCAAGGGCATCAGGCGTGACTCGGCGAGTAGCTGTAACCCAGGCCGCGGTGGGTCTGAATCGGTTCAGCCGCAGCGGCAATCAGGCGCAGCTTGGCCCGCAGGCTCTTGATATGGCTGTCGACATTGCGCTCGTAGCCGGCATCGCTGGGCACCCCGCTGGCCTCCAGCAACTGCTCGCGACTGAACACCCGCTCGGGCTGGCTCAGTAGAGTCTGCAACAGGCGAAACTCGTGACGGGTGAGCACCAGCAATTGCTGGTGATAGTGGATTTGCACGCGCTCGGCATCCAGGTGAAACGGACCGGGCGTGGCCTCATCCAGCGGCGCGCGCGGCTGCATGCGCTTGAGAATGGCCTTGACCCGCGCTGCCACTTCCCGCGGGCTGAAGGGCTTGGTCACATAATCGTCGGCACCGATTTCCAGGCCTACCACCCGATCGATCTCGGCATTGCGTGCGGTGAGAAACAGCACCGGCACCTCGCTGAAACGGCGCAGCTGCTTGCACGCCTCGAAGCCGCTGAGGTCCGGCAGGCCGACATCGAGAATCCACAGGTCCGCCGGGGTGGCCTGCTGATAGGCCAGGGCGGCACCCGCCAGGGTCAGCCAATGGGTGCTGAAGCCCTCGCTTTGCAGGGCAAAGATCAGGGTGTCGGCGATTGCCGCTTCATCTTCAACAATCAGGATCTGTGGCATCAGCAGGCAACCCGGCGGCAAGCAAGACAGGCACGGTGCCCAAAGCCACCGCCAGGGTCAACTTCAGCAGGCCGGCTTGCCGGCGGTAAAGCGCTTGGCCGGGTCGATTGCGGCGTTGAACTCACGCAGGGCCTTGGCGCCGATCAGCAGCGGATAGTTGAAACTGCTGCGGTCGGCGAGGTTGACCTCGACGGTGCGCAGCTCATGGCCCAGGCACAGCTGCAGATCGATTACCGGGCGCTTGGACACATCGGCCGCAGCAGGGTCGTCGTCGCCTTCATCAGCGCGATTCTTGATCTTGCTGATGCGCGCCAGACGGTGCTCGTAAAGGGTGTCATCGGCGCCGGCAGCGGCCAGGCGAAACCGCACCCACTCCTCGCCCTCACGCTTGAAGCGCTCAATATCGCGGGCAGACAGCGAGGCGGTGTAGGCGCCGGTGTCCATCTTGGCCTTGAGGGTTTTGCCCAGCTCCGGCAGCTGCAGGTACTCATAACGCCCGTAAAGGCTTGGCTCGGCGGCCAATACCGGCAGGGACAACAAGGCAGACAGCAGCACAACAGCTTTCATGCGGAACTCCAGTGTTCAGGAACAAGGTTGCCAACGCAGCGATAGACAAGCATTGCCGCTAAAAGTGCTCAGCCAAACAGGGTATTACGCCCTTTGCGCTCACCCGACCAGAGTTCTTCCAGGTTGCGAAAGCCCCATTCTTCTTCTGCCTCGCGGCCGATAATCCGTTCGCGCCCCACCAGCTTGCTCAGGTCGAGTACCTCCTGAGGGATCGGCGCCTTGGACCGGGCCGAGAAGAACACCTTGACCTTGGGCGTCAGCAACGACTGCGGATGCTGCTCCAACACCACGCCCAGGCGCCCGCTTTCCAGGCGCACCAACGAACCGGTGGGGTAAATGCCAAGGGCTTTGACGAAGGCGCGAAAGATGCCGTCATCGAACTGCGCCGGGCACCATTCAGCCATCCTGCGCATCGCCTCCGCCGGGTCCAGGCCCTTCTGGTACGGGCGGTCGGAGGTCAGGGCGTCGTAGACGTCGCAGATCGCACACATCTTAGCCAGCAGGCCAATCTGCTCGCCTTGCAAGCGGTGCGGATAGCCGCTGCCGTCGGGTTTTTCATGGTGATGCAGGCAGACATCGACCAACGCCGCACTGAAGCCCTGTTTGGTCAGGGTTTCCGCGCCCAGGGCCGGATGGTCACGTAACAGGGTGGTATCGATGCGACTGAGTTTGCCCGGACTGTTAAGCAGCTCAGCAGGCATCAATGCCTCGCCGATGTCATGCAGCAGGCCGGCCACCCCGGCTTCCTGCACCAGCGCCTCACTCAGGCCCATCTGCCGCGCCAGAGCGATCATCAACGCCGACACAGCCAGGGCGTGCAGGTAATGGTAATCACTGGCGGCGCGCAACCGTGCCAGGCTGATCAACGCGTGGGGATGGCGGCTCAAGGACTCGCCGATGTCCTCGACCTGGGCCTCCAGCTGCGGGCCATCCAGCGGCGCGCCACTGCGCACCTCGGCAAACAGGCTGGCCAGGCGTTCCTTGCTGCGCGCGCAGAGTTTTAGCGCTCGGCCCATCTCGTCGCCCAGGTCGGTCTGCGGTTTGGCGGCAGGCTCACGCTCAGCGGCCAGCAGACGCGCTTCGGTACTGGCTGCGACCTCAATGGCGCTCTCACCACCGAGCACGTCCAGGCCTTTTTCGGTGTCGATCCACACCTCGCGAATCGCGCTGGCCTGCAGACGCTGCACATCCTTTTCACTGTCGAGCAGAAAGCGGGTTTTCCAGAACGGGTGATCCATCCAGGAGCCGCACAGCTCCTGAACAAACATTCCGACACAAGCATCCGCTACAGGAATTCGCTTTAACACACTGACCGCCAACCCAAGTGAACAAGAACGAGCACAGCAACCGCCACAGCGGTCGGGCCCTCAATCGAAATACGAGCCTTTGCGCGCCGGCAACTCCGACCACAGCTCTTCCAGATGTGGAAAGTTCCAGTCTTCCTGGGATTCGCGGCCGACGATCTTCTCGCGACCGACCAACTTGGCCAGATCGATGATCTGCTGCGGAATCGGCGCCTTGGATTTGGCCGAAAAGAATACCTTTACCCGCGGGGTCAGCAGCGACGTGGCGTGCTGGTCCATCACCACGCCAAGGCGGCCGCTTTCCAGGCGCACCAGCGAACCTGTCGGGTAAATACCCACCGACTTGACGAAGGCCTTGAACACCGCCTCATCGAAGTGGCCCTTGCACCACTCGGCCATCTTGCGGATCGCCTCGGCCGGGTCCCAGCCGCGTTTGTAGGGGCGGTCCGAGGTGATGGCGTCATACACGTCGCAGACCGCGCCCATCTTGGCAAACAGGCTGATCTGATCCCCCTTGAGACGATGGGGGTAACCGCTGCCATCGACTTTTTCGTGGTGGTGCAGGCACACGTCCAGCACCAGCGCGCTGACCTGCTGACTGTCCATCAGAATCCTGCCGCCCGCCTCGGGGTGACTGCGCACGGTGTCGAATTCACTGTCGGTGAGTTTGCCGGGCTTATTTAAAATTTCATCGGGGATCATCATCTTGCCGATGTCGTGCAACAGGCCAGCCATTCCGGCTTCACGCACCTGCTCCTCGGCCAGGCCGAGCTGGCGTGCCAGGGCAATCATCAGGGCGCAAACCGCCACCGAGTGCATGTAGGTGTATTCATCGGAGTGTTTCAGCCGCGCCAGGCTGATCAGGGCATTGGGGTGACGCATCACCGAGGCGGAGATTTCCTCCACCAACTCGACCACCTGACCGGCATCGATGGCCTGGCCCATGCGCACTTCGCTGAACATGGCCACCACGGCAGCCTTGGAGCGAGAGCACAATTTGTGCGCGCGCTGCACTTCCTCATCCAGATCCACGCGCTTGACCGCTGGCGTGGTGGCCACAGCCAAGAGGCTTTCCTCGACCTGGGCGGCGACCTCTTCCTCACTCTGCGCCGTCAGCCCCGCGGGCAGATCTAGGCCCTTGCTGACATCGATCCACAGCTCATCGATGCCGCTGTCGCGAATGCGCTGCAGGTCCTTGTCATTTTCAAGCAGAAACCTGGCTTTCCAAAATGGATGTTCCATCCACGAACCACAAAATTCGTTGATGTACATGCCTAAACATAAATCAGACACCGCAATGCGTTTCAGCACGATAACGACCAGAGCACAGGGAAAAAGACTGCATTAACAATAGACGATCAAGCCTATGGGCTGCCCCCGTTTGATCGCAAGCCAGCTTGCTGTAAATCAAGCAAAGTAGCCTCTAGTGGCAGATTAACATCGGCAGCGGGTTACTCGCTGGTGGATTTGCGCCCATTTGCGCCGGCTGCCGGTCGCGCCGACGGCCATCGATGCACGGCCCCTGTTACACTGGCCGACATTTTTTTGCCGGACTTGCCCGTGACCAACACCGCCTTCAACTCCCTGCCCCTGTCCGCCGCCATGCTGGCTAACCTCGAATCACTCGGTTATGCGCAGATGACGCCGATTCAGGCACAGAGCCTGCCGGTGATTCTCAAGGGCATGGACCTGATTGCCCAGGCCAAGACCGGCAGCGGCAAGACCGCCGCCTTCGGCATCGGCCTGCTCAACCCGCTGAATCCGCGCTTCTTCGGTTGCCAGGCCTTGGTACTGTGCCCAACCCGTGAATTGGCCGATCAGGTGGCCAAGGAAATCCGCCGCCTGGCCCGTGGCGCCGACAACATCAAGGTCCTGACCCTGTGTGGTGGCGTGCCGTTCGGCCCGCAAATCGGCTCCCTGGAGCACGGCGCGCACATCATCGTCGGCACCCCAGGGCGCATTCAGGAGCACCTGCGCAAGGGCACCCTGAAACTGGACGGTCTCAACACCCTGGTCCTCGACGAAGCCGACCGCATGCTCGACATGGGTTTCTACGACTCCATTGCCGACATCCTCGGCCAGACCCCAAGCAAGCGTCAGACCCTGCTGTTCTCCGCCACCTACCCAGCCAGCATCAAGCAGCTGTCGGCGGCCTTTATGCGCAACCCGCAGCAGGTCAAGGCCGAGGCCATGCACGCTGACAGCCAGATCGAACAACGCTTCTACGAGATTCTCCCGGAAGAGCGCATGGCCGCCGTAAGTAAGCTGCTGGCGCATTTCCGCCCGCAGTCCTGCGTGGCCTTCTGCTTCACCAAGCAGCAGTGTCAGGAAGTGGTCGACCACCTGACCGCTAGCGGTATTTCCGCCATGGCCCTCAACGGTGACCTGGAGCAGCGCGACCGCGACCAGGTGCTGGCGATGTTCGCCAACCGCAGCTGCAGCGTGCTGGTGGCGACCGACGTAGCGGCCCGCGGCCTGGACATCGACGCCCTGGACGCAGTGATCAACGTTGAATTGGCCCGCGACTCCGAGATCCATATTCACCGCGTCGGCCGTACCGGTCGCGCGGGCGAAAAGGGCCTGGCCCTGAGCCTGGTAGCCCCGGCCGAAGGCCATCGCGCCCAAGCCATCGAAGACCTGCAGAAAGCCCCGCTAAACTGGCAGCAACTGGATTGCCTGAAGGCGCAAAGCGGTGCGCCGCTGCTGCCGCCTATGGTCACGCTGTGCATCGGTGGTGGGCGTAAAGACAAGGTGCGCCCAGGCGACATCCTCGGCGCCCTCACTGGCGATGCCGGGATTCCCGGTGCCCAGGTCGGCAAGATCGCCATTTTCGATTATCAGGCCTATGTGGCCGTCGAACGCGGCGTGGCTCAGCAGGCGTTGCAGCGGTTGAATCAAGGCAAAATCAAGGGCCGCTCACTGCGCGTGCGGATTCTCTAAACAGTCTCCGAGCACTGCAACGGTTCACGGTCAAACAACAGGAAGTCGGTTGTGCGCAACATTCTCGTCGTCGAAGACAGCCCTATGGTGCTGAAGATTCTGGAGCAGATGTTCCGCCAGCAGGCAGACCTGCAGCCGCTGTTCTGCGCCACCCTGAACGAAGCCCAGGTGTTGCTGGAAGCCTCGGCGGAGCTGTTTTTCGCCGCGATCATCGACCTCAACCTGCCAGATGCCCCGAACGGCGAGATTGTTGACCTGGTGCTGCACTACCAGTTGCCGTGCATCGTCCTCACGGGCTCCTACGATGAACAGCGGCGTGAGGAAATGCTGCTCAAGGGCGTGGTCGATTACGTGCTCAAGGAAAGCCAGTACTCCTACGACTATGCCTTTCGCCTACTGCACCGCCTGGAGCGCAATCGCTCGGTGAAGGTCCTGGTGGCCGACGACTCCCACGCCACTCGCCACTTTATCCGCAACGTGCTGCGCAGCCACCTGTACCAGATCCACGAGGCCGCCGACGGCGAAGAGGCCCTGCGCATCCTGCAGGAACAGCCCGACTTCGACCTGCTCATCACCGACCACAGCATGCCGGGCATCAGCGGCTTCGAGCTGACCAAACTGCTGCGTCAGAAACTCAAACGCCAAGACCTGAGCATTCTTGGCCTGTCGGCCGATAGCAAGGGTTCGCTCAGCGCCCAGTTCATCAAGCACGGTGCCGACGACTTCCTGCGCAAACCGTTCTGCCCGGAAGAGCTGACCTGCCGGGTGATGTCGACCCTTGAGCGCCGCGAGCTGCTCAACGCCCTGCAACGTGCGGCGCAAATCGACAGCCTGACCAACCTCTACAACCGTCGCGCCTTCTACGAGCAGGGCCACAACCTGTTGCAGGTTGCTCGCCGCAGCCAGCGACCGCTAAGCGTGGCGATGCTCGACCTCGACCTGTTCAAACGCATCAACGACGACTTCGGTCACGCCAGCGGCGATGCGGCGCTGGTGGGATTTACCCACTTGCTGCAGGAGGCCTTTGGTCAGACCTTGATCGGTCGCCTGGGCGGTGAGGAGTTTGCCCTGCTCAGCCCACAGCCCGCCGCGCAACTGGCCAGCCAGCTCGACCAACTGCGCCAGCGCTGTGCCGCCATACCCTATGCCAAGGGCGCGCCGCCCCTGAGCTTCAGCGCTGGGGTCTACCAGAGTGCCGGCGAAGAGTTGGAAGTGCTCCTGCAGCAAGCGGACCTGCGTCTCTACCAGGCCAAGCAACAGGGTCGCGCGCGCACCTGCACCCAATTCGACGGGCAACCGGCCAACTAGCTGCTCACGTAGCTGGCGCGGCGCACTCATCCGCACCCCATTCCACCCCAAGCAGAGGACATCGGCGTGAGCCAGGACGTAGTAATCATTGGCGCCGGCGCCGCCGGCTTGATGTGCGCCTTGAGCGCCGCCGCACGGGGCCGCCACGTGCTGCTGCTGGACCACGCCAACAAGGCCGGTAAAAAGATCCTGATGTCGGGCGGCGGGCGCTGCAACTTCACCAACCTGTATGTCGAGCCGAGCAACTTCCTCTCGCATAATCCGCACTTCTGCAAGTCGGCCCTGGCGCGCTTCACCCAGTGGGACTTTATTGCCCTGGTGGCCAAGCATGGCGTGCCTTACCACGAGAAAAAACTCGGCCAGTTGTTCTGCGATAACAAGGCCAGCGACATCCTGGAGATGCTCCTCAGCGAATGCCAGGAGGCCGGTGTGCGCCTGCTGCTGGACACGCGCATCGAGCAGATCGACGCGGCCGCAAACGGCGGCTATCAGCTGCAGACCAGCGCAGGGAGCTTCAATTGTCAGTCGCTGGTGATCGCCACCGGCGGCCTGTCGATTCCGACCCTGGGCGCCACGGGCTTTGGCTATCAGATCGCCAAACAATTTGGCCACAGCCTGCTACCAACCCGTGCCGGCCTGGTGCCCTTCAGTATTACCGACCCGCAATTGAAAACCCTGTGCACCGAGCTGTCCGGCACCTCGGTGGAGGACTGCGTGGTCAGCAGCAACGACCAGAGTTTCAAGGAAAATATCCTGTTCACCCACCGCGGCCTCAGCGGCCCTGCGATCCTGCAAATTTCCTCCTACTGGCACGCCGGCGACGCAATCCACATCGACCTGTTGCCACACCTCGACCTGCCGCAGTGGCTGGCCGAACAACAGGCCGAGCGACCCAACAGCGAGCTGAAGACCCTACTGGCCGAGCTGTTCACCAAGAAGATGGCCGGCCTGCTGGCCGAGCAATGGTTCGTCAGCAAGCCGCTCAAGCAGTACACCCCGGCGGAGCTGGAGGCAGTGGCGCAGAAACTGGCCGAGTGGACCCTAGTACCGGCCGGCACCGAGGGCTACCGCACCGCCGAAGTGACCCTGGGCGGCATCGACACCCGCGAGGTCTCGTCAAAGACCATGGAGTCGCAGAAGGCGCCAGGGCTGTATTTCATCGGCGAAGTGCTGGATGTCAGCGGCCACCTCGGCGGCTTCAACTTCCAGTGGGCCTGGGCCTCGGCCTACGCGGCTGCGCAGTTCGTCTGAGTACCCGTCCAGCCGCCGATAAGCGCCTGCGTACGAGCTGGCAGGTCTATATTGATGACTCCAGCCTCAGGGTCAGGATTGCGTTCCGACCCTGAGGCCGCGCCCCTCACTGCAAAGGAGGCATCATGGAAAGCCCGACTCACGACCTCAACGCCCTGTTCCAACAACTCGGTCTGCCGAGCGAAACCGAGGACTTGCAAGCGTTTGTCAGCAAGTACTCGCCCCTGGCCGAAACCATTGAACTGGCCGACGCGCCGTTCTGGAGCCCTTCGCAGGCAACATTCTTGCGTGAACAACTGAACAAGGATGCTGACTGGGCCGAGGTGGTCGACCAGCTCAATCTGCTGTTGCGACGGCCGCGCTAAAGCGCATTTCCGCGGCGGCATGATTGCCAGCCGCCGCCGGCCCATCTACCGTCTAGGCACACCATTTTGCCTAGAGGCTTGCTGTGACTGCACCGCGCATCGATTCGCCACTGCCCATCAGCGAGCCACCTCAGGTGCGCGAGTTCCGCCAGATTCTGGTCTGGCCCCTGCAATTGTTGCCGGCTGGCAATGCCAACGGCGGTCGGGTGCCCCGCGACGAGCTGCACCAGCGCCTGTGCGCGGGGGGCTGGCACGCCGCAGTCAGCGCCTTTGCCGGCGACCCACAGCGCTTCAGCGAACGGCATTACAAGGAATTCGTCTCCTTTCTGCCTCACGCGCAACGCTTTCTCTACGGTGAAAGCCGTGCCCTGCCGGGCGCCAATCCCGAGGGCGATGCAGCCCTGCGGGCCTTTCGTCGTCATGACATTCACAGCTTGCGCGTGGTGCTGCGCGAGGGCACGCCCGCCTTGCTGTTACGCGTGGCCCGCATCGAACTGAGCCTGTTAGACGATGTCGATGCCGCCATGCTGCAGGTCGAGCTGCACACCCAGGACCTGAGCCTGGAGGTCGCCCACGACCTGCTTTACCGTTTCGGCCGCGCGTACCCCACTGGCTGGGACGAGGACGGCAATGGCGTGCACAACGCCCTGCAAGTGCAATGGCTGGATGCCGAGGGCAAGGTGCTGGCCAGCTCGGACGCCGATCAGCGTGACAAATTCCTCGACTTTGCCGTGCAGCACCGCGCGCCGACCATCTCCTCGCACTGGGCCTTTCTCCTCCAGCCACTGGCCCTGGACCCGACCACCACGCCCGACGTGCTGCGTTTTCGCCAGATCGAATACCACCGTATGCCGCTGCTGGCTTACCTGGCCCTGGACAACCCGCGGGCGCTGACCGCCGAAAACTGGGTGCGTCTGGGCCTGGTGGCGACCTTGCACCCCAACGAAGCGCTGCCGGTGCACAGCCCTGAGGTGCGCGAGTTCGAGGCCCGCTATTGCTATGACCGCTATTGGAGCAACACCCAGGCCGGGCCCAATACCCGCTTTCTCTGCAGTGGCCGCGCGCTGTTGGTGATCGGCGACGCCAACTCCGAGTTTTTCCTAAATGCCGAGCGCGGCATCCTCGCCCAGTTTCGTCATCAGTACCGTTTGCTGTTTCTGGTCAACCACTTCCACCGCGCCACCCTGCTGCTCTATTCGCAACTGCTGGCCGATGCGATCCAGCGCCTGGACGTGCGTTCACCAGACTCCATACGCCGTTTCAAACGACGCATCCGCGCGAGCTTCGAGGGCTTCCTGCGCTTCACTCACCGTTACTGGTTCCACGAGCTGTCGGAGATTCCGCACCTGCAAGCGGTATACCGACTGTGCGGCACGCGCCTGGGCAACGACACCCTATATGCCGAGATCAAGGGCGAGATCCGCGAGATGGTCGACTACCTCGACAGCGACGCCCAGCGCCGCCAGTCGACCACGGTGATGCGCCTGACGGTGGTCACCACCCTGAGCCTGGTTGGCACGGTGGCCACGGGCTTCCTCGGCATGAATATCTTTGCCGATGCCGAAGAGCCTTTGCTGCACCGTGCGCTGTTCTTTATCGGCGCGCTGGTCGGCACCGGTCTGTTGACGGCCTATGCGGTGATCAAATCGAAACGCCTGGCCGACTTGCTTGACGCCCTCTCCGACGAGAGCCTCAATCCCAGCCAGCGTCTGCGGGCAATCTTCGGTTCCTGGCGGCGCAGTCAGTGAGGCCGCCCGCGACCTTCAGCGCAGGGTCGCGGCAATCGCATCAATGTCATCAGCATGGCTGACCAGCAGGGTCAGCTCCCCACTGTCGCTGATGCTGTCCAGCGGGGCCGGCAGCTTGGCAAAGGCGGCCAGGGCGTCCAAGGGTGGCAAGTCACTGGTGCGGCCGACAGCCTTGATCGCGTGAAACAGGCTGAGGTTGACCAGATCCAGCAGCTCCACCTCGGGGCAACTGCGGTAGCCCCAGTCACCGGCATGACGGATGACCTTGATGTAGGCCTCGTCCACCGCCCACTTCTTCAGCACGATCACACCCAGGGAGCGGCTGTATTCGCGGCACAGCTTGTAGTACTGCTCGGCACTGGGAATCTGGGCAGCCTGCTTGAACGCCGACAACACCGCCAGGGTGCCGACCTCGCTGAGCAGGCTGGCCAGCAGGGCCTGATCGGGTGAAACATGCCCTACCGAGCGGGCCAAGAAGGCGCTGACGCTGGCCTTGCGCACCAGGCGTTCCCAGGCTTCGACAAACAGCTTCTTGTGCGCTGGGCTGTGCAGGATAAACAGGCTCTTGACGCTGTGGGCCATGGTCAGCCGGTCGATCTGCGCCATGCCGAGCACGCGCAGCACATCCAAGAGACTTTTCGGCGCTTGCTGGGTCCGCAACAGGGCGCTGCTGGCGTACTTCATCAGGATCGCGCTAAGGGCCGGATCACGGCTGATCAAGCGACTCAACTGCGCCAGAGTCACCTCCGGATCGCTGAGGGCACGGCGGATGTCCAGGGTGATGGTCGGCAGGCTGGGCAATTGCTCCTCGCCGCTCATCAACTGGGTGACGACCTGCCGATAGATGGCGTAATCGGATGCGACTTCACTCACAACAAGATCCCGATTGGGGTGGGCTTGAGCAAGGGTAGCGCAGCCTTATGGCTGCTGCGCAGGTGCCGGTAAATCGCGCCAGGTCAGGTACAGGCGGGTATCGAACTCCAGCTGTCGATAACCCGGCAACATGTGCTCGCACAGCTGATAGAAGGCCTTGTTGTGCTCGTGCTCTTTAAGGTGCGCCAGCTCATGCACCACGATCATCTGCAGAAACTCAGGAGCCGCCTGTTTGAACAAGGCGGCCACGCGGATTTCCTTCTTGGCCTTGAGCTTGCCGCCCTGCACCCGCGAGATCGTCGTATGCAGGCCGAGGGCGCGGTGGGTGAGGTCCAGACGGTTGTCGAACAGCACCTTGTCGAGGTTGGGCGCGTTGCGCAGGTGTTCCTGCTTGAGAGCCACGGTGTAGGCATACAACGCCTTGTCGCTCTGGATCTGATGGCGCGCCGGATAGCGTTGTTGCAGGTACGCCTCCAGACGCTGCTCATCGAGCAGTTGCTGCACCTGCTGCAGCAAGGCCGCGGGATAGCCTTGGAGGTATTTCAAAGCGGACATGTACAACGACCAATGACGAGCGCACAACGCGTGCGACAGGTTGAGCAAAGGCCGGCAGTGTACCCAAAGCCAGCGCCTTTCTCAGCCGCCATCATGCTGGCAGCGCGCGCTCACCCTGATACTGCTCGGCATAGCGCTGAAACTCCGCCGCCGGCAAGGCCGGTGCCCAGTGAAAACCCTGACCACGATCACAGCCCAACTCGCCAAGACGGGCCAGGGTGGCGGCATCCTCGATGCCCTCGGCCACGGTCATCAGCTTGAGGCTGTGGGCCATCTGGATGATGGCACGCACGATCACCTCGTTATCACCGTCCTCACTGAGGTGGAGGATGAACGACTGATCAATCTTCAGGCGCTCGACGGCAAAGCGTTTGAGGTAACCGAGGTTTGAATAGCCGGTACCAAAATCATCAATGGCGATGCCAACGCCGCGCTCACGCAGGCGACCCAGTAACTGGGTGAGGCTGTCGGAGTCGTCGATCAGCATCGACTCGGTCAGCTCAAGCTCCAGGTGATCGGCTGCCAGGCCGGAGTCCGCCAGGGCGTCCAGTACCACCTGCTCGATTCCCGCGCGGCGCACCTGCACCGGTGACAGATTGACCGACATCAGCAAGGGCGGCAGACCCGCCTGCTGCCATTGCACAGCCTGGCGACAGGCTTCCTGCAAGACCCAGGTACCGATCTCGATGATCAGCCCGGACTTCTCCGCCAACGGGATAAAGGTCGCCGGCGCAATCAGCCCTTGCTGCGGGTGCAACCAACGCAGCAAGGCCTCGGCACCGACCAAGCGGCCGCTGGCCAGTTCGAACTGCGGCTGGTAGTAGAGAACGAACTGCTTCTGTTGCAGCGCCACACGCATACCGGAAATCAGCTGCAGGTGCTCCGCCACGCTGGAGTTCATCTGCGCATCAAAGAAGCGGAAGGCATTGCGCCCGTCATCCTTGGCCCGGTACATGGCGGTATCGGCGTTTTTCAGCAAGGTATCGAAGTCCGCCCCATCCTGGGGGTACTGAGCAATACCCAGGGAGCAGGTGACCGTGACGTCCATTTCGTTGAGATGAATCGGCTGCACCAGCGCCGCCAGCAACTGGCTGACGGTGGCCGCCAGCGCATCACTGTCGCCAGCCTGGTCGAGAATGATCAGGAACTCGTCGCCGCTCTGCCGGCACACGCTGTCGCTCCCCCCCACCGCCTGTTCCAGACGCCGCGCCACCTGCTGTAACACGGCATCGCCGGCCACATGGCCGAGGGAGTCGTTGATGGTCTTGAAGTTATCCAGATCAAGAAACAGCACGGCCACAGCCCCCTGCTCACGGGCGGCATAGACGATGGCCTGCTCACAGCGGTCGCGCGCCAGCACCCGGTTGGGCAGGCCCGTCAGGGCATCGTGATGGGCGAGAAAGGTAATCTGCTCCTGGGACTGACGCACCCGCAGGTTCTCCGCCGCCAGGCGCGCCAACGCGCCGCGCAGGTCCGCGGCCATCAGCCAGGCACTGAAGCCGATCACGGCAAGAATGCAGGCCATGTCGATAAAGGTGCCCAAGCGCACCGGTGGCCGTGGATTGACGTACCAACCCTGCAGGTTGACCAGTGCCAGCAGACCAAAGGACACCAGCATAAAAGCCAGCAAGGTCAGTAACTGCCGGCGGTTACCGAGCATCGCGGCAAACACCAGAATCCCCGGAAAGCCAATCACCCCACTGTCGCGCAAGCCCTGGCCCGCCCAGATAATCAGGGTCAGCAACACAGTCAGGCTCCACAGCATCAGCAGCGATGCACACTCGACCTGGCCGCGGTGGGCGTAGCGCAGGGCCAGCAACAAGGCGCCATCGGTAGCGAGCAACAAGACCACGGAATGCCAGACGCCGGCCCACAGATTCTGTAACGCGATCACCGACACGGCGACCAACAGCACCCGCAAGATCTGTTGCAGACGCCGCGCCTGAAAACGCCGCGTAGCCTCGTCGGCCCGCGGCATAGCTTGCTCTGCGTTACCCATAAATTCCCTGCTGCAAAGACCGGTGCATGACGTGCGGCATCATGCCAATCGCTCAATCCTAGCAGCCAGGCCGAGTGCAATCGACCATGGCCCCCTCGCAATGTGCGGCGGCTCGGCAAATCCACCGGTATTTAAGGCAGCGGTGCCTCCCGCAACGCGGCCCACTCGGGCGCCTGCGCCAGCTGCAGCAGCGCCTGCTGGAGAAAAGCCATCAGTTGCGGATTAGCGGTGCTGGTAAACAAATAGCGCTGGTAGCTGGGTTGCAGCGTCGGACTGACGCTGGCCCATTGATCGAAATCGGTCATTTGCGTGTGCAGATACGCCAATGAGCTGGCCTGCACCACCACAATATCCACCCGCCCATGCTGCAATTTGAGCACGTTGCTCAAGTCATTCTGAGCATCTTCGCGCAGCAGCAGGCCGCGTTGAATGAAAGGCTCCAGATCAGCATAAAAATGCCCGCTGATACCGCCCAGACGCAGTGGCAGCGCCGGTTCCTGAACGGGGAACAGCACGTGATCCACCTGCCGCGAGACCAGCACATTGCGGTCAGTCATCAAGGCGCTGGACCAAAGGAATCGCTGGCGCTCGGGGTCCGCGAACCAGAGCGGGTTGGCCCAGGCCACCACGCCCTGCCAATCGGCCTGGGCAACAATGCGATTAAGGCGCAGGCGTGGCATCTGCCGGGCCTCAAACAAGTAACGGCCCGCCGACTGGGCAGTCAACCATGCCGCCAGACGCACGGTGTAACTCAACTGCGGCGGCACACCCTCCACCGCAAAGGGCGCGGTGGTGTAATGGGAATAGAGGCTGATCTTTTCCACGGCACCTGCAGCAGCATTGCCGAGCACCAAGCCGGCCAACAGCGCACCGATCTGCAAGAGTTTGAGCATAGGGGAATGTGCCTTAAAGCGGATAAGATCAGCCTAGCCCCCATGCGGGAACAATCTACCCGAGCATGCGGCACGCCACAGCCATCAACAATAAGAACTGCACGATGAAAAAAGCTCTGTCCCTTGCCCTGCTCCTGAGCATTACCCTCGGCGCTGCCTTCTATGCCGGGCCGCGCGTCAGCGTCGACACCCAGCTGCAAAGCCCGCAGTTGCCGGCAGACCTCGATGCCTACCTGGCGCAGAGCGAGGCCCGTTACCCGGACATCACTCCAGGCGCGGAAAAAACCATCGTCTGGGCTCACCCAGACCGGCGCAAAACTGCCCTCGCGGTGGTCTACCTGCATGGTTTTTCCGCCAGTCGCCAGGAGACAGCCCCCCTGAGCGACGAGATTGCCCAGCAACTCGGCGCCAACCTGTATTACCCACGCCTCAACGGCCACGGCCGTAGCGGCGCTGCTATGGCCGAAGCCAGCGTCAATGCCTGGCTCAACGACACCGAGGAAGCCCTGCAGATCGGCCAGCGCCTGGGCGAACGGGTGCTGGTGGTCGCCACCTCCACCGGCGCCACCCTGGCCACCTGGCTGGCCACCCAGCCGCACAGCGACAAGGTGCTGGCCTATGCACTGATCTCGCCCAACTTTGCCCCTAAAGACCCCGCTGCCCAGGTGCTCACCTGGCCCTGGGCCAAGCACTTCGTGCCGCTACTGCTGGGCCCCGAACACCAGTGGCAACCCCGCAATGCCGAACAGGCGCGCTACTGGAACCATCGCTACCCGGTGCAGGCGCTGCTGCCGATGATGGGCCTGGTGGAGTACGTGCGCGAACTGCCGCTGGAAAGCATCCAGGCGCCGCTGCTGGTGATCTACTCGCCGGAGGATAAGGTGGTCAGCCCCGCCGCCACCGAGCAGGCCTTCGCCCGCTTCGGCTCGCCGCACAAGCAACTGCTGGCCCTGGCCGACACCCAGGACGACTCCCACCACGTGCTGGCCGGCCGTGTGCTGTCGCCACGCGATACGCCACGGGTGGAGGCGGCGATTCTGCAGTTTCTCAAACCCCTGCTCGGCGCCCAGCCCTGAAGCTCAACCGAGCAATGCTGTTCACTTAAGGCACGCATAGCCCGGATGCCATCCGGGGGAGGACGTGCACAGCAACAAGCGCCCCGGATTTCATCCGGGCTACCGGCGGATGGATAAATCGCCAACGAAAAAACCCGCCCAACTGAACGGGCAATATTGTTCGCTTAAGATTGCACTCGTTCTGCTCCCCTCGCCCATTTATGGGAG
>OFRI01000113.1_pt1 | contig 20557 bp, 19 predicted proteins | sample 1543031 | NCBI WGS metagenome assembly OFRI01 (sample SAMN07774226, study PRJEB24372) | wastewater metagenome
TTGCCCGCTGGTGGGGCTTCCGCTTTGATCGAAACGGAGCAGTTTTAAGCTCCGCAATGATCGTTCAGGAGTCGAAAAGGCCGGTTTAGGCTGGTTTTCCCCCGGTTGCGCCGCGTTGCAGGTGCAGCTTGCGGTATTGGCCGGGGGTCATGCCTTCGATCTCGCGAAAGGCTTCGTAGAAGTTCGACTGCGAGCTGAAACCGACACTCAGACCGACCGACAGCACCGAGGCCGAGGGCTCGGCGCAGAGCATGTGTCTGGCCGCCGCACTGCGTTGTTCGCGCAGGTAGCGGGAGAAGCCCTTGCCCAGTTGTGCGTTGATCAGCTCCGACAGTTGATGGCTGCTCAGCTCCAGGCGTTGCGCGAGGTTGGCCAGGCTGAGCTCTTGGTCGGCATACAGGTGCTCGGTCTGCATCAACGAGGCCAGGCGGGCCAGAGCTGCGTTGCAATCGACATTGCCGAGGGTCGAGTTGCTGTAGGTGGTTTGGCTGATTTGCGCACTCTCACTGATTTGCGTAACCAGTTGCGGGCGCAGGCCGAGGGTGATCTGCACCAGCAGGAAGGCCAGGCCGATGGCGCTGGCATAGAGGCTGAAGAAGCGTTTCTCTGCCAGCACATGCTGGAACAGACCGAGCGCCGCCACGCCGACGGCAATCAGGAAGACCAGGCCCAGCAGGATGATTTCCTGGTTGTACTGACTGCGCTCGCTGCGCAGCCGATAAATTCGCCGGGCCAGCCACAGCAGGTATAGAGCACCGACCACAAAGGCCAGGGGCAGGGCCGCGGCCTGGGGGACGGGGCTGATCTTCGGCAGCAGTTGCCGCGCCGCGTCGCGCTCGCCGCGCATCGGGCGGACGATCTCGATCTTACGGTCAGCCTTCATCGAGAAGGCCTCTTCCAGCAACTCCAGCTCGTGCGGGCGCACGTTGGACAGGATCAGGCGCGGGATCGGCTTGTCCTCGTAGAACTGGCCCAGGAAGGCGGCCAGAATCTCAGGATCGGTGTCGGTCTTGTCCACGCGCGGGAAATAGGCGCGGCCGCCCCAGTTCTGGCCGGCGCGATAGAAGAAGACCTGGACGCAGGCCTGTCCGCCGTCGGAATGCAGAGCGAAGACGTCGCCTTCGGCCACGCTGTCGGCGCTGACGGAGTTCTCCATCGATATGGCCGACAGGGCGCGGATGCGGTCGCGTACGCGGGCGGCCTGTTCGAAGTCCATCTCGTCGGACGCCGCCTGCATCTCCTTGGACAGGCGGCCAATGACGGCGCGCGACTTGCCGCGCAGGAATTGTTCCGCCTCGGTGACCAGCTCGCCGTAGTCCTCGAGGCTGATCAGGCCGGTGCACGGCGCCGAGCAGCGCTTGATCTGATGCAGCATGCAGGGGCGGGTGCGGGTCTCATAGACGCTGTCGGAACAGGACCGCAGCAGGAAGGCCTTCTGCAGGGTGTTCAGCGTACGGTTGACCGCCCAGGTCGAGGCGAAGGGGCCGAAATAGTCGCCGGGCGTGGTGTGGGCCCCGCGATGCTTCCTGACCTGGGGCGCGCGGTGGTCGCGGCGGATCATCAATTCGGCGAAGGACTTGTCGTCGCGCAGCACCACGTTGAAGCGGGGCTTCAGCTTCTTGATGAAGTTGGATTCCAGCAGCAGGGCCTCGGTCTCGGACGCCGTGACAACCAGCTCCATCGACCGGGTCTGGGCCACCATCAGGCCGATGCGCTGGGTGTGGAAGCGCCCTTGCGCATACTGGACGATGCGCTTCTTCAGCGACTTGGCCTTGCCGACGTACAGGCAGGAGCCGTCCTCGCCATACATGCGATAGACGCCCGGCTTGTCCGGCGCCCGGCGCGCCTCGTCGGCGATCAGGGCGGCGGCTTTCAGTTGGGAATCAGGCGTCTCCTCGGTCATCGCGCCCGATATAGGGTCAAGAGCGCCGGACCAGAAGGACGCCAGCCAGAACAAGCCCCACCCCGGCGACGCGGCCGATGTTCAGCGGCTGGCGCGGCACGCCCAGCGCCCCGAAATGATCCAGCGCCAGGCTGAGCAGCAGCTGGCCCCCGACCATCAGGGTGATGGTCATGGCCACGCCCAGGCGCGGCACGCCCCAGGCGGCCGCGACCACGAAACAGGCGCCGTAGGCCCCGCCCAACCAGGCATACCAGGGCAGGGCCCGCGTCGCCGCCATGTCCGGCCGGGTGTGCAGGACGGCGGCCAATATCCCCAGCACCGTCGTACCGACCGCAAAGGAGATGAAGGCGGCGTTGACCGGCGAGGCCACGGCGGTCGCCAGCCTGGCGTTGGTCGGGGCCTGAAGTGCGGTGGCGCCCCCGGCGAGGATGACGACGAGGATGGCGAGCAGGGACGGGTTCATGGCCCCTGGCTAACATGGCTTTCATGGCTTGCAGAGGGCGGCGTTCGGCGGTGGGCGCGACGCAGGCGGCGGCGCTCGGCCCGATTGAGGGACGCGCCGGACCGGCTTAGGTCGTCCGAAGATGAATCATGGTGCAATTCGTGCGCTTCACCCGGTCCGGACTCGGCGTCGTCCGTCGAAGGGTGAGGGTCGGGCGCGTCGGTCCGATCAGACGGTCGGGGCGAAAAATCAGAGTGCAATGTGTGCACATCGCCGGTCGCCGACGCCATTGACGCCAGGGCTTCGAAAATCCTGAGCCAGCGCTGGGCCTCGGTCGCCTCGCCGTCCATCAGGGCCAGTTGCAGGCGACGGCGCGCCGTGTCGGCCATGTCGGAAAAGGCGACAGGCTCGACCGCCTCGAGCTCGAGTGCGGGGTCGTACAGGTCGGGGTCGTCCTGATCGCCGCGCCGCCATTCGCCCTTGCGGGCGCGGATGCGAAAGGCCGACAGGCCCAGGTCGTAGCGGCGGCAGACGATCCGCGCCGGCTCGCCCGCCAGATAGTCGTCGCGGGCCATATCCCAGATCTCCTGCGAGCGGACGCGATAGACGGGGGCGACTTGGGTCATGGGCGGACGCTGGCACGCGCCTGCGTCAGATGCGGACGTCTCTCACCAGTCCGGATCGACCGGGGCGCCGTCGAAGATTTCGGCCAGGCGCGCGCGACAGCCCCGGTTCACGTCGTCCGGCAGGGCGGAGGGCGAGAACCAGCCGATCTCGGCGATCTCGCCGTGGCCGGTGCGCCGGCCCACATCGAAGGCGTCGATGCGGAAGACGGCGACGTGATCGCCGGGAAAGAACCGCTCGTTGGAATGGATCGAGATCAGGCGCGGCGCCTCGCGCGCGACCAAACCGGCCTCTTCGCGCAGTTCGCGCACCACGGCGGCGTGCGTCGTCTCGCCTGGGTCCACCCCGCCGCCCGGCAACCACCAGCCCCTGAGATAGGTGTGCCGCACCATCAGCACCCGCCCCAGCGCATCCACCGCCACCGCCCGCACGCCCAATGTCTTGCCCCGCGTCAGCCGCGACCAGGCGAAGAAAAGCGGACGAGTGAAGGGTTCGACGTGAATGCGCCAGGTCATGGGTGGGTCAACTCTATGAAAATTCGGCGTGTTCGAGCCCTAACGTATCCATTTGGGGTCGCAAACCATTGCGGAAAATCAATCGTTATAACGTCGCAATCCGAAGTGTGGCTTATGCGTGGCAATATTGGCACGACGTGACGCTGTTTTATGACGACCGTGTAATAATCGTGGCGAACGCGGCGCGTCTGCTTAGGCTCCCTGTCATCACACCCGCCCTGGGTGTGCGTCGGGCGCCCATCGGCATGGGGATGTCGATCGGTCGTCGGGCTCTTTTCAAGGAGGGGTTCGTTTTGAACAGTCGCAGTATCCGTCAACGCCTTTTGGCCAGCACCGTCGTAGGCGGCGTCTTGCTGGCCGCGATTCCCGTCATGTCGCTGGTCGTTGTGCCGAGCGTGGCGCACGCGCAGTCTCAGACGGGCGCGCTTCGCATTTCCGTGCAGACGGGCGGTCAGCCGGTTCCCGGAGCAACGGTCACGGTCAGCTCGCCTAGCAGCCTAGTCACCAAGACTGGTGTGACGGATGCGAGCGGTTTTGTGCGACTGTCCGGCCTGGACCCCGCGCTCAACTACTCAGTCGCTGTGGTGGCCTCGGGATATGATTCCTTCACTGCCAGTAATGTGGCCGTGGTGAGCGGACAGGAACGGTCGATCGGCTATTCACTGACGGGGAGCGACGTCTCGACACTGGGCGATATCGTCGTGACCGGTACATCCCTGGCCTCGGTGGACGTCACTTCTGCGACGGTTGGAACGACGCTGACCTTGGGCGTGGTGGATTCGCTGCCGACGGGACGCAGCTATCAAAGCTATCTGCAGTTGGTTCCCGGCGTTAAGCCGTCAAGCAGCGGGAACCCCTCCTCGCGTTCCGGGATCAACTATTCGGACATCGGCGGCGCGACCGGTTCGTCGACCGACAACGTCTACTATCTGGACGGGGTGGACGTGACCGACCCGTCGACCGGGACGTTCGGGTCCAACTTCAACTCCGAAATCATTCAGGAGCAGCAGGTCATCGTCAGCGGCGTGCCCGCCGAATATGCTGGTGGTTCCGGTCTGATCTCGCGTGTCGTCACCAAATCGGGCGGCAACGATTTCCACGGCTCGCTGAACTATTACTTCCAGAATGATGGACTGGTGGCCAAAGACGAGCACACTACTTCGGGCGGTTTCTCTACCTATGACACCGCCGCGACCCTGGGCGGGCCGATCATCCGCGATCGTCTGTGGTTCTATGGTTCGTACCAGAAGAAGCACCGTGAAGATGAGGTTCTGGACGTCAACAGCGGCAACGTGCTGCGCACCGTCACCAATGACGGCGAATACACCTTCGGCAAGCTGACCTGGCAGATCACAGACGATGATCGTCTGACGGCCAGCTACTTCGAGGATCCGACCAGCATCAGCGGCTCCAGCTCTTCGGCGACCTTGAATAATCGCGATGTGGCGCAGGAGCAGGGGGGCAAGAACTATAAGGTCGAATACGGCCGGACCTGGGGCGACCTGCAACTGGGCGCCTATTGGTTCCGTCACGAAGGCGAAGTCACGACGAGCGCTGCGGACCAGTCGGTGCGTGATACCGTCACCTTCCGGAACTCGGCTGGATCGACCCTAGCTCAGCGTCAACTGGGTGGCGCAGGTTCGAATCTGGAAACGCATCGCAATCGCGACGAGTTCGGCCTGAACTTCGAATACTATCTCGACACCGCCTTCGGCAGCCACACCTTCAAGGGCGGCTATATCAACACCGAGAACGTGTATGAGGAAAACGGGACTGTTCCGGGCGGCGTGACCTATCAGTCGCTGGCTCCGATCTATTCGGGCACCACCTACCTCGATTACACGACAGCCAGCGGCGCGAACGCATGGACCGGTCGTGCGATCGTGCAGGCCGACAATGCGCGAGTTCTGGCCGCGATCCAGGGTAACGCCACGGCGCGTGCGGCGGTCGACACCAACCTGGACGGCACTGTCTCCCAGGCTGAATTGAACGCCTATCGCTTCACGAACACGGCCGGCGCGCCCTACGGCAACGTCAACGTCTATCGGGCCCTGCGCACCATCAGCGCGCCTTACGAGGTCAAGAGCGAAGGCCAGAGCCTGTATCTGCAGGACACCTGGACCCTTAATCAGTTGACCATCAATGCGGGCGTGCGGGCCGAGAAGTGGGAGCATTTCGCCTCGGACGGCTCCAAGACGGCGACCTTCGACTGGGAATATGCGCCGCGTCTGAGTGTCGTCTATGACGTGCTCGGAGACGGTCGTTCGAAGGTGTTCGGTTTCGCGGGCCGCTATTACGACCCCATCCGCAACAACATGTCGGACTTCGCAGGCGCCCTGACGGGACCGGTCGATGAAGAGCAGATCAACATCAACGGCACCTGGGTCACCTTCCGCACCCGTGGCGGCGCGACCACGCCGGACGCCCTGTTCTCGCCAGCGACCAAGACGCCTTACACCGATGAGTTCATGCTGGGCGCATCGACCACCTTGGGCTCCAGCGTCGGTCTGACCGCGACGGTGACGCGTCGTGAGACGCGCGACATCCTGGAAGACTTCGATCTGACGCTGTATTCCGACCCGACGCTGACGGCCGCCACGGCGCCCTTCGGTTACGCCTATCCGGGCTCGTTCTACTATCTGCCGTATTCGTACTTCGGCTACGCGTCGAAGCCGAACTCGAACTACGTCATCGGCACGCTGCCGGGCGGAGAGCGCAACTACACCGGCTTCGAAGTCACGGTCACCAAGTTCAAGACCGACAACTGGCAAGGGCAGGCGTCCTATACGTACAACAAGGCCGAAGGGAACTCGAACTCCGACTCCAACGCCGACTTCCAGGGCGACTGGATCGCGCTCGATCCCCGCGCGCCGAACATGTACGGACCGCAACCCGGCAACATCGAGCACCAGTTCAAGGCCTATGCCTCGTACGACTTCAACTTCGGTCTGCAGGTGTCGGGCGTCTTCAACTGGAACAGCGGCGCGCTCTACACGCCGGCGCAGTTGATCAGCGGTCGATATCTGCCGCTGATGGACAACGGTTCGACGTCGGGCGGTGTGCAGGACACCTTCGTTCTGCCGAACAACGTCGGCTCGGCGACGGGTCCGTCGTATTACACCTTCGACATGCGCTTCCGCTATCAGCGGCCGCTGCCGATCGGAAACGCCGAACTGTTCCTGGACATCTTCAATATCCTGGACAACCAGGCCGCCACCGCCGAGCAGAAGCTGGTCGCGGGCAGCGGTCAGTACGCTTTCGGTGAAGCCAATGCTTGGGTTCAACCGCGTCGTGCCTATCTGGGTGTTCGCTACACGTTCTGATGAAGATCGGGCAGGGCGTCGCGGCTTGCCGTCGGCGCCCGGCTTGTCTTCAAACCTCACCTGTGCGGCCGGAAAACTTCCGGCCGCCGTTTCTTTTACGTTGCGCGGGGCGACGAAGATCGGGTCCGCCCGTCGTTCGGCTTGAACCCCGCCCCATCCCGCTCTAAGCCAAGACGGACAACAGGAGCATTCCATGCTGGCTCTCGGCATCATCTTCGGCTTCATCGCCGTTCTGGCGGCGTTCAACGTGTTCGAGTTCGGTCGGGTTGACTGAGGCGGCTGCTCGCTCTGAGCGGGGCGTCGCCCTGGTCACGGGCGGGGCGCGGCGGATCGGGCGGGCCATCTGTCTGAAGTTGGCCCAGGCCGGGTTCGACGTGGCGATCCATCATCATGCGTCGGGCGACGACGCCCGGACCCTGGCCGACGAGATCGCGGGCCTGGGACGGCGCGCGTGCCTGTTGCAGGCGGACCTGACGGACGAGGCCAGGGTGCGGGCGCTGATCCCCGCGGCGGTCGAGGCGCTGGGGCCGGTCAGCGTGCTGGTCAACAACGCCTCGGTGTTCGAGGACGACCGGATCGGCGAGCTGACGCGCGACAGCTGGGACCTGCATCTCGACACCAATCTGAGGGCGCCGATCGTTCTGGCCGAGGCGTTCGCGGCGCAAGCCGTCGAGGGCGCCATCGTCAACCTGCTGGACCAGAAGGTGCTGAAGCCGGATCCGCGCTTCTTCTCCTACAGCCTGTCGCGCAACGGCCTGTGGTGGGCGACGCAGACCCTGGCCCAGGCGCTGGCGCCCGGCATCCGGGTCAATGGGGTGGGGCCGGGGCCGACCCTGCCGTCCATCCACCAGACGCCCGAAGAGTTCGCCGCCGAGGCGCGCGCCACCCTGCTGGAAACGCCCGGCAGCCCCGAGGTGGTGGCCGAGGCGGTCCTGTGGCTGATTGACGCCCGGATGGTCACGGGCCAGATGATCGCCGTCGACGGGGGCCAGCATCTGGCCTGGCGCACCCCCGACATCCAGGAGTAGCGCGTGGTTTCCTCTCCTCTGGCGACGCCGGCTCCGGCGGACGATCGGCTGCGTTTCGAGCGGCTGAGCGTGTTCGTGCGCGGGCTGGAGGTCGAGGCCGGGATCGGGGTCTATGACCATGAGCAGGGGCGGCTGCAGCGGCTGGTGATCGATGTGACGCTGGAGCTAGCGCCACGCCCCATCGAGCGGCTGGGCGACACCATCAACTATGAGACCGTGGCGGACGCCGCGCGCGCCATCGCCGCCGAGGGGCATGTGGGGCTGGTCGAGACCTTCGCCGAACGGCTGGCGCGGGCGTGCCTGGAGGACGGCCGGGTACAGCGGGCCACGGTGCGGATCGAAAAGCCCGGCGCCCTGGCGGCGGTGGCGGCGCCGGGCTGCGAGATCGTGCTGGGGCGGTAAGGGCGGTTGCTTCGCGCCGCGCCGACCGCCATTGTCGTCGCCAGATTCCAGCCGGGCGTCCGGCGTGACAGAAGCGTTGTTCATGGCCGAACCCGGCGATCCGAAAGACCCAGCAGCGCCCCGCGATCACGACCACGATCATGACGCCGAGGTTGGCTTCGTCTCGCCCGCGTCGCTGGCGGGCCGTGCGCGTGAGCGCCAGCCGGAGCCGTTTCCCACGGACGAGCGCGAACCGGACCTGTTCGATCCGCCCGAATTGGCGCCGGGGCCTTTCGACCGGTCGGGTCCGACGATCCGGCCGACGGCGCCGTTTTCGCCCCGGTCCGAGGCGACGCCGGCCGTGCGCGCGGTGCGCCAGCGTCTAACGGCCGAGGCCGCGCCGCGCCGCGAAGGACCGGTCGTGCCGATGCGGCTGTATGCGATCTATGTGCTGATCCTATTGGCGGTGCCGACGCTGGGCGTGTCGTGCCTGGTCGCCCTGCTGGCGGTGATGCGGCGCGACGGGGCGACGGATCAACTGGAGCACAGCCACGCCGTCTATCAGCAACGCACCATCGTGGGCGCCGTCGGGGCGGCGGTCGTCGGGGCCCTTCTGATCGTGGTCAACATCGGCGTGCTGGTGCTGTTCGCCCTGGCGATCTGGGTCCTGGCGCGCGGCGCGTTCGGGGTGCTGAAACTGAAGAGCGGGCAGGCCGTTCCTCACCCCCGCAGCCTGCTGTTCTGAAGGACCGACGATGACGAACGAACCCGATTTCACCGCCGGGCAGCCTTCGGAGGGCAAGGTCGGGGCGCTGATCGCCTGGGCCCTGTTCATCCTGTCGATCCCCAGCGCCAATGTGCTGGTTCTGATCGGGCTGATGGTGTCCTATGTCACGCGCGGGACGGCGACGGGCGTGGCGCGCCAGCATATCGAGGCGCAGATCCGGCTGTTCTGGTCAGTCTTCTGGTGGACCATCGCGGCCTGGGTCGGGATCTTCGTCAGCGCCCTGGCGTCGGTCGTGCTGATCGGCATTCCGTTCCTGCTGCTGTTCCTGCTGGTCTGGTTCCTGCTGAGCGTCTGGTTCACGATCAAGAGCGTGATCGGCCTGCTGAACCTGCTGAACGACAAGCCGATCTAAGGGCCGATCTGACGCTGGCGGAACGTCCCGGCGGCCCTGGTGGTTGATCCGTCAAAGGAGAACCCGATGGGACAGTTCAAGGACGTCGAAGGCGACAACCGGTTCGAACAGGCGTTCGACGACGACAAGGGCGCGGGCCTGGTCTGGGCCGACTATGCCGTAAAGGGCGATGCGCGGATCATCCTGCACGTCGAGGCCGAGCCGTCGCTGCGCGGATCAGGCGCGGCGGGGCGGTTCATGCAGTCGCTGGCCGATCATGCGCGCCAGACGGGGCTAAAGCTGTTCCCCCGCTGCAGCTACGCCGTCGCCTGGCACAAGCGGCATCCGGATTACGACGACGTGCTGGCCTGAGAAGACACCGCCGCCCCGCGATCGCAGGGCGGCGGTTTTTAATTCAACCGCCGGCGTAGCCGCCGATGATCGGCAGGATTTCGCCCGTGATGAAGCTGGACATCTGGGGCGAGGCCAAGAAGACGTAGGCGGGCGCGATCTCTTCGGGCTGGGCCGGGCGTTTCATCACCGTGTCAGCGCCGAACTTTGAGGTCGCCTCGGCATCCTTGTCGGCGGGGTTCAGCGGGGTCCAGACCGGGCCGGGGGCGACGACGTTCACGCGGATGCCGCGCGGCGCCAGATGCGTGCCCAGCGAACGGGCGTAGGCGTGGATGCCGCCCTTGGTCAGCGAATAGTCCAGCAGATCCTTGTTGCCCATCAGACCGGTGACCGAGCCGGTCATGACGATGGCGCCGCCGGCCTTCATGTGCGGGACCGCCGCCTTGGTCATGTTGAAATAGCCGTAGAGGTTGGTCTTCAGCGTGCGGTCGAAATGCTCGTACGTCAGGTCCTCGAAGGCGGGGACGTGCTCCTGGAAGGCGGCGTTCGGGACCAGGACGTCCAGCCGGCCGAAGGCGTCGAGCGTGGCCTTGACCGCCATCTCGGCGAAAGCGGGGTCCGAAACATCGCCCTTCAGCACCACGGCGCGGCGACCCTCGGCCTCGACAGCGGCCTTGGTGGTTTCGGCGTCGGCGTCTTCGTCCAGATGGCAGATGACGACGTCGCAGCCCTCGCGCGCGAACAGGACGGCGACCGAACGGCCGATGCCGGAATCCGCGCCGGTGATCAGGGCGGCGAACCCGTCCAGCTTGCCCGATCCCTTCCAGAAGGGCGCATCATAGAGGGGCGCGGGATCCAGAGCCGCCTCGTCGCCCGGCTTGGTCTGATGCTGTTTGGGGAAGGGCGGTTCGGGGTAGGGGCGGGCGCCGGCCTGCATCGCGCCGGACGGTTTGTCGTCGCCGGACGCCTTGTCCTTGGCGTCGATGTCGCGCTGAATGGCGCGTTCCTGATCGGCGATGTCTTCGGCGCGCGCCTGGTTTCGGTCGTCCATGAATGTCGTCTCCTGAAGATGGGGTCTTCAGGAAAGCGGACGGGCGGGCGCGTCGTTCCGAACGCTCCGCTTCGGTTTTCAGCCGACGCGGTGGACGATGGTCTTGATGGTTTCGGCCTTGGTCGGCAGATCGGCGGCGAGGCGCGAGGCGATCTCGCGCGCGCCGACCGGATAGGCGTCGCCGCCGTCCGCGATGGCCTTGGCCTTGGCGGCGGCTTCGAGCAACAGCTTTTCCAGACCTTCGATCTCTTCCAGAGCCAGGGCGTGGGCTTCGAGCTGGAGGCGTTTGACGCGATCGGCGGTGGTTTCAGGCGCTTTCATCAGGTCGTAGATCTCGGCCTCGGCCGCGACGAGCCGCAGGTCAGGCTTGGCGTCGGAACCGGTGGATTTGGCCATGGAATCAGGTCTCCCCGCAAAGGTCAGGGGAGTAGAGTGCGGCCGATTGGCGTTTTCGTCGAGCGCCGCAGTAGCGGTTGTGGCGGCACTGTGGCCGCCACGCATCGGTCGATTACCGCTCGGGCGCGCGGGCCGGGACCATCGCAGGCGCAGCCACAGGGGCCAGGACGCCGCCGGCGACCGCACGCAGCGGCGAGCGCGGCGTGTGCAGGACGGCCGGCGAGACGCTGACGCCGTCCTGAGCCGGGGTGACCAGATAGCCCTTGGCCGCCAGCTTGTCGCCCGAGCGAACGCGCGAGGTCCAGACGGTGATAGGAGCCGCCAGCAGAAGCGGCAGGACGATCGGGGCGAACCAGGTGGCCAGGTCGGGACGGACGGCCAGCGGGATCAGGAAGCCCACGCCGGCGATCATCTGCCAGCGCATGGCGCGGAAAGCGTCCGACCAGGCCAGGCCGTCGGCCTCGCGCTGCTGGGTCGACCAGCCGGTGTCGTGGCCAGAGACGATCTGGATGAAAGCCTTGGTGTTGGCGACCATCAGGATGGGGGCCAGGATGGCCGACAGGGCGATCTCGGCCGCCATGCCTTTGGCGATGGCGCGACGGCCGCCGAAGGCGCGCAGCTCGGCCGGACGGCTGAGGACCAGGGCGGCGCCCATGAACTTGGGCCCGATCAGCAGCACGCCGGACAGGAAGGAGGCCAGCATGAAGGGCGTGAACTGGGGGTTCAGAATGTAGAAGAAGCTGGTCCAGTCGACCGGATAGAACATCTGGATGAACAGGCCGACCATCAGCGACGCCAGCCACAGGGGCGACGACAGGTAGGCCATGCAGCCCATCAGCAGCTGAAGGCGGCTCATCGGCGACAGGCCCTTGGCCGTGATCAGGCCCAGGTGCTGCAGGTTGCCCTGGAACCAGCGGTGGTCGCGGCGGATGAAGTCGGTGATCGACGGCGGGGTCTCTTCCCACGATCCGTCCAGCGAGGCGGTGACGTGGACGGCCCAGCCGGCGCGGCGCATCAGGGCGGCCTCGACGACGTCATGGCTCATGATGTGACCGCCGAAGGGCTTCCTGCCCTTCAGGTGCGGCAGGCCGCAGCAGGCGGCGAAGGCGCGCGTGCGGATGATGGCGTTGTGGCCCCAGTAGCTGGATTCCGAACCGGTCCAGTAGGCCAGGCCGGCAGCGGCGACGCGGCCGTACAGGCGCACCGAATACTGCGACACGCGCGCGAAGATGGTGCGGGCCTTGATGATGACCGGGGCGGTCTGGATCAGGCCGACGCCGGGGTTGCGCTCCATGGCGTCGACCATGCGCAGCAGGGTCTCGCCGGCCATGGTGCTGTCGGCGTCCAGGACGATCATGTTCTCATAGGCGCCGCCGAAACGGCGGACCCATTCGGCCAGGTTGCCGGCCTTGCGCTCGGCATTGTCGGTGCGGCGACGGTAGAAGGCCTGGGAGTTGGCGGCCATGCGGAACGACTGGAACACCGAACGCTCGGCGGCGGCGGCGTCTTCCTTGGTCGAGTCGCTGAGCACGAAGATGTCGAAGGCCGACGAGGCGCCCAGACGCGCCAGGCAGGAATCGATCTGCGACAGGCGCGCGAAGGACGAACGGGCGTCCTCGTTGTACAGAGGCATCAGCAGGGCGGTGCGGGTGCGCGGCATCGGCGGATGCGGCGAGAAGGCGAGGTCCGCCTGATCCTTGCCGCGCAGCATGACGAACAGACCCATCAGGCCGCTGACGAACCAGCAGGAGATGGCGGTGATCAGGACCATGAACAGGCCGAAGGCCAGGATCTCGGTGCCGTCCCAACCCTTGCGGGCATAGAGGTAGAAGGGGGTGATGGCGGACAGGCCGGTCAGGACGATGGTGCCGGCCAACAGGGCCAGGCGGCGCGTCGCGACCGTGCGCGGCGAGGTCGCGGGCGTCACGTCGGCGACGGCGTCTGGCGCGGACAGGGACTGAACCGGCATGGCCAGCGGCGCCTCGTCGGGCAGCCACGACCAGCTAGGCGTTTGCGCGCCGTGGATCGTCGTCTCGATTTCAGCCTGTTCGACAGGCCGGATCGCCAGCTTGTTCATGCCGCTCTGGACGCCCCCGAGTGAACCGGATGTCGTCCCGAGGGCTGGGGACGACGCGGAGTGCTGCACTGCAACACGACCTGCATAATCGATCACATTCACGCGATTTTCAATCACGCAATGTTGATGAAACCAAAAAATGTGGGGGTGAAGTCAGGCGGGAACGTCGAACGAGGCGGCAGCCGGGCGACCGTGCGGCGACTCCGTGGCGACCGACAGCAGTTTACGGTCCAGGACCCAGGCTGCAACCCCCACCCAGCAGACCAGGACGATGGCATACAGGCGCTCCCACCAGCCGACGTTGGCGTCATTGACCGTGCCGGGGAAGACGAGGTGCTTGGTCAGGACCGTCAGAATCGCCATGACGACGAAGGTGACGACGAGGAAGAGCTTCAGGCGCGGCACGTCCCGGCGTTTGGCCAACCCCCACAGCAGCAGCATCGGCGCCAGCTGGATGCCCAGGGCCAGGTTGATGATCATGTGGCGTGGATCGGGCCAGGGCCACAGGGTCGAGGCCGACATGCCGCCGCCGGCCAGGATGAAGACGATGGCGATGACCCAGGCCGCGACCCGCGCGCCGGTCAGGGCGTAGATGGCCAGGCCAAAGCCGATCCCCGCCAGACTGGCCATGACGCCGGCGACGAAGACCCCGCCGTTGAAGATGATCGGCGCCTTGGCCGTCGCCCCGCCCAGTTCGCTGAGATATTGGGTCGCATTGTTGAAGCCGGGGTAGGCCAGAATGGCCACGGCGACCACCGTCAGGGCCAGAAGCGGGGCTGCGACGCCCACGCCCAGCAGACGACGACGGCGGTGATAGCGAAGCTGCGGTTTCAGCAGGGCCCGGAGGTCCAGCGGCCAGGGCCGGCCGTCCAGCGGCTTCAGCCCCCACAGCGGGCGAATGGCCGGGATGCGACGCACGACCTCATAGATCGCCAGGCTGCCGACGAAGGTGATGGCGATCAGGGACAGCAGTTCGACCGGCGCGGGAAGCTTCGCCGGGCGGATGATCCAGACGGCCGCGACCAGCACCGTCTGGTGCGCCAGATAGAGGGGGAAGGTCGCCTGGGTCAGATAGTTGAGCGCAGGACCGCCCCGGTCGCGCAGATGGCGATAGCCGAAGCCCAGGATGGCGACGATCACCGCCCATTGGTCGACGCCGTAAACGGCGGCCTTGGGCACGCCCCAGAAGGCCCGCGCGCCGGGATGCCAGACCTGGACCATCATGATCGGCAGGGCGACGGCCGCCAGGGCCAAGGCGATCCAGCGATACCGCTCCATCGTGCGCCACAAGCTCTCGCGGCCCACGATGCTGAAGCCGAACAGGAAAGCGACCAGAGATAGGGCGTGATTATACCAGTCGTTGTGCAGGGTGTTGGTCAGGCCGAACCAAGGAAAGAGCAGCCACCGGATGGCGAAGAGATAGAGGATCGGCAGGATCAGCAGACGCGGGCCTGTCAGCGCCTTTTCCAGCCCATTGCCCAAGCGCTCGATCAGGCCGGGCTGACGCCACAGGACGACGGCGACCAGGCTGTAAACGGCGATATAGACGATGAACCACAGATGGTTGACCGGCACGCCGTCGGCGAGACCGCTCCAGCCGAACTCATGACCCAGCCAGGCGACGAAGCCGACGACGCCGCCGGGCCAGCCGCCCTTGTCCATCGACTCGATCCAGGACTGGATCGGCACCAGAACCAGGGCGCCGAAGATCAGGGGCGGGACCAGCCGCTCGAACCGGGCGCGGGCGACCTCGCGCGGGGTGCGCCGGAAGGTCATGAACCGCAGAGCGGCGCCCGACACCAGAAACAGCAGGGTCAGCCGCCAGGGATTGGTGACCAGGATCGCCTCACGCATCCACTCGAAGGTGTGGGCGCTGTGGATGTGCCAGTCATAGACCCCGTAAACCAGGCCCACATGATACAGGATCAGCAGGCCGAAGGCGCCGACCCGGATCCAGTCGAGATCGTAACGGCGCTGGGTCGGGGAAGCGGATGGGTTCACGGCCGCGTCTATGATCCGCGTCTGCGCATCAGGCAAGACGCCGGATGGACGCGGGGCGCCGCCAGCCCCGCATCCGGTTGAACGGACTAGACCGTCTCCGTCAGGCCCAAGGCCTTCAGCGTCGCTGTGATCGAGGCGTCCTGTTCGGCGCGGTACAGGGCCATCTCGTCCTGGACCGGGCGGCCCAGCGCCTGTTCGAAATCGGCCTTGGCGGGATCGACGGCGTAGGCGGTTTCGCGGGCCTCCGAGCCCAGGTTGGACTGGAAGATGCCGGCGGCGCTGACGGGCAGGAAGTCTTCGTAGGTGATGGGTTCGGCGACGACGTGGCCCGAGGCGATCAGGGCGTCCAGATCGGCGGCCTCGGCGCGTGCGGCGAGACCCTCAGGCGTCGCGCGATAGCGGAACCAGGCGAGGTCTGCGCGGCGCAGGGCGTCCCAGTCGTCGGGCAGGGCGGAGAAGTCCTTCTTCGCCAGGGCCTCGTCATACAGGGCGCGACCGGCGGGGGTCAGGGCGCAGCCGCGCTGTTCGATCTCGCCGAAGCGGGCGGTGTGGGCGCCCGCCGTGGGGCCGTCGGCGCCGGGGAAGGTGATCGCCTCTTGCAACGCCTTGAAGCTGGTCTGGCGAAGCAGGATGGGACAGGCGCGGGCGGGCGGACCCTCGATGGTTTCCTTCGGGCTGATGCCGCGTGCGGGCATGGCGGCCTGGGCCGCGTCGATATCCAGCGTGCGCGGCGTCAGATGGTTGATGTGCGGACCCTTGAAACTGACCACATCCGCGATCAGTCGGTGGGCGGCGACCAGCCGTTCATAGGTCTCGGCGCTTACGGTCGCCTGGGCGTGCCAGCGGAAGGTCTCCAGCAGTTCGGACACGAAACGATCGGCCTGAGCCTCGTCCAGACCGCCGGCGGCCTCCGCCGTCTCGATCAGCTCACGCGCGCCGGGGGTGAAGATGTCGCGGCGGGCCAGGGTCTCGGCCGCTTCCGCGCGCAAGGCTTCGTCCTCGATCAACTCCAGCCGCAGCAGCGAGGTGAAGACCCGGAACGGATTGCGCGCCAGGGCCGCCGGATCGACGGGGCGGAAGGCGGTCGAATGGACCGGCACCCCGGCGGGGGCCAGGTTGTAATAGCTGACCGGCTCCATCCCCATCACCGCAAAGGCGCGCGCGATCGTGGCCAGTTCATCGGCCGTGCCGAGGCGGATAGCGCCGTGGCGTTCCTCAGACAAACGCGCCAGTTCGCCGGACGCCGCCAGCCGGTCGGCGCCGCCGGCATCCGCCTTCAACGTCTGCGCATTGATGTCCGCCACCAGCGTCAGCAGGTCGCCGTATTGCGGCACTTCGGCCCGGTACATGGCGGACAGGGCTGCCGAAAACCGGCTGCGGATCTCGTCGGGATGGACGAAGGCGGACATGAGCGCTCCCATTTTTCGCCGATCCATAGGCCGACTGGCCGCCGGTTGAAACCCGGCGGCCGTCGCATGGGTCAGGCGTCGACGCCGACCCCGATGGGGCAGACCACGCCGGTTCCGCCGATGCCGCAGTATCCGGCCGGGTTCTTGGCCAGATAGCCCTGGTGATAGCCCTCGGCGTAGAAATAGTCGCCCGCCGGTTCGATCTCGGTGGTGATCGTCCCGCGGCCCGACTTGGTCAGGGCGGTCTGATAGGCGTCGCGTGACGCCTCGGCTTCGGCCTGCTGATCGGCGTTCAGCGTGTAGATGGCCGAGCGATAGGTGGTGCCGATGTCGTTGCCCTGGCGCATGCCCTGGGTCGGGTCGTGGTTCTCCCAGAAGGCCTTGAGCAGTTCGGCGTAGGTGATGACGCTCGGGTCGAACACGACCTTCACCACCTCGGTATGACCCGTCCGGCCGGTGCAGGTCTCCTCATAGGTCGGGTTGGGCGTGATGCCGCCGGAATAGCCGGCCGAGGTCACCCAGACGCCCGGCAACTGCCAGAAGATGCGCTCCACGCCCCAGAAACAGCCCATGCCGAAGATGGCGGTTTGGAAACCGTTGGGATAGGGCCCCTTCAGCGGGTTGCCGCTGACATAGTGGTTCACATCGGTGTCCAGCGGCTCGGCGCGGCCGGGCAGGGCGGTTTCGGGCGTGGGCATTTCGGCAGTCTTCTTGAACAGCATTTGCGGCTCCCTCATCGGAAAATGACGTTGAAGTCCATATGGGGATGCGAGAGGCGCTTGCCGAGGGGGCGAGGGTGTTCTATCAGGCCCGCCTCCCGCCGGATCGACCTCCGGCGGCGCGCAAGACGCAGCGTGAAACGGACAGGTGGCGGAGTGGTCGATCGCGCACGCTTGGAAAGCGTGTGTAGGTGAAAGCCTACCGAGGGTTCGAATCCCTCTCTGTCCGCCACCGGCGCCCAAAAACCAGTGGAAATCAACGGCTTGGGAAGGTTTTACGCCCGGACCCTAAACTTGGCCCTAAGATGCGATTTCGTTGGGGATAAAGTAAATCAATCGTCCGTCCTGCAAGCGTAGCCGGTCAGCCACAGGGTGGCCTGAGTGCATTCAAGGGGTTAGTTGCTAGCCGTCAAACCTTTTGGCTGGTTCAGACCGCCTCGTGCCAGCGACCTCGATTCAATGCGAAGCTCCGACCATGCTGATTCGACCCCGCCTCACTGACCATTTCGGCATCGGTCTCCCACAGGCCAAAGTCGATTTCGCAATCCCCTTCGTCTCAGAAGACATACCGCTTTACGTCGATCCCTTTCTGCTCTGGAAATCGCCATCGCAGCAGGACAACGCCCTTCACCGAGACATCATCGGCGCCTTCGACGCTGCAATGGGGATGGCCGGAAATGGACAGCAAGACAAAGCTGTTGACCTTCTAGTCATCGGTTCAGAGTGCGACGAAGTAGGCCTTGGGAACTCGGCTTCGAAACGGGGCAAAAGGATCGGTCGCGCAAAAGCACAAGAAATTGTCGAAACGTTTCAACGCATCCCAAACAAATCCGGGCGAGGTTTGAGGCATATCGAAGAGATTCAACTGGTTGTGGACGGCATATCGAAGGATCGCGTCAGCGATTTTTCATGCAGTTTTCTGAAGTCATTTTTGATAGATTTTACAATTGACCAATGCGATAAGTACGGTATTCCCACCAAAGACATAACTGTCGATCACGTTTACTCTACGAAAAAGTCCGAATTTATTTCGGAATCCGTAAAGTTACCGGTCAATCCTGTGGACGGCAGGCCGATTATCCTGACTCCAAAACGTTGGCTGCGATTTGTACCTTGGGTAAATTTCGAAGACTATTTTTCGGATTATTGTCCGCAAGATGACTCTTCTCATGAAGCCCAGACTTTGGGCCGCGTTTCCGTCCTGAATTATAACCGGGAAAACTATGGATACGTTGAAAGATATATCGCTGATAAGGAACGAACAGCCGTCGATTGTGTAGCTGACCCGTTGTTTGATCCGGTCCCGATTTTGTCCGCTAAACGACATCTGGCTCGACTGCGGAAGTTGGACAGCGGTAACCTCAATGGAGCCGACAAGACATATGAAGGTATTATCGAGGCAATCTTACCCTCGATGTTTTATCCGGCTTTAGATTTCGCTAAATCACAGAGCAGGACCGATAGCGGATCTTCGATACGCGACCTTGTATTTTACAATACGAGGGATACCCCTTTCCTAAAAACCATCTATGAGAAATTTGGGTCTCAGCAGATAGTTTTTGAGTTGAAAAATGTTCGTAGCATTGAGCGGGAACATGTAGACCAATTGAATCGCTATCTAACGGATGAACTTGGGCGCTTCGGAGTACTCGTGACGCGAAACCCTCCGAGTCGTGCTATAAGGACGCGCTGCGTTGATTTGTGGTCCGGCCAGAGGAAGGTAATCCTAACGATTACCGATGAGGAAATCGCGCAAATGGTTGAGCTTTTCGAAACGAAGCAGAGAAATCCTCTTGATGTCATAAACAAAGCCTATTTTGAGTTTACGCAACTGCTTCCAAATTAGGATGTCCTCCATATGCACGAAGACGAAGTAAGAACCACTCAAGCTAAGGTTGATAAGTACGAGTCGGCTCTACCTGCATTCCGAAACTTGCTTGCCGAGATGCGTGAACTTTCAAAGAAAAAGGCTGACGCAACACTCAGCAACTTCAAGGTTTCCCACTTGAATCGCGTATTGGCGGATTTGATGGATGCTCTTGATGCTGAACCGGAATCGAAATACCTTGAACTACTTCAGACTGATGCGCTTCCGCAGAACTCAGACGCAGTTCTTGTGATGTGTCAGTTTGAAAGTGCGGTGGCTACATTTAAGTCCCGTTACTTTAGGCAGTTGACTTACTTGGGTACGAGACAGTGGATCACCGAAGAACTCGTGAGATACTATAATGAGGACGAAGAGCCTGATGATGAAGATTTGGCTCCGGAATAACGCCGGAACCTCGTGCCTTTTGGGTATACCCCAGTGATACGGAGCGCTGAGACACGAAAAACGTCTCAATAGGCTTGCATTCCGCATTTCTGAGACTCAGAATTCAACGATCTTAGAACCTATTGAGACATGCCATGCCTCTGATCGGCTACGCCCGCGTTTCCAGCAGCGGACAATCCCTTGAAGTCCAACGCGACCAGCTTCTAGCCGCTGGCTGCACCCGCATCTTTGAGGAGAAGCGTAGCGGCCTATCCCAAGACGGACGTGAGCAACTTGCCCTAGCAATCGACTACGTGCGGGATGGGGACGTGCTGATCGTCACCCGCTTAGACAGACTGGCTCGCTCCATCACAGACCTACGCCAGATCGTAGATCGCCTAACAGCCAAGGAGGTTGGTTTCCGTGCGCTTCAGCAGGGCGACCTAGACACCTCCACCTCCAATGGACGGCTCATGCTGAACATGCTTGGCGCATTCGCTGAGTTTGAAGCTGACCTGCGCCGTGAGCGCCAGAGAGAAGGGATCGACAAGGCCAAGGCTAATGGCACCTACAAGGGTAGAAAACCTACCGTCCCTGTTGATGAGGTTCGCAAGCTGAAGGCTGGCGGCATGGTGCCCACCGAGATAGCTAGGCACCTTCGGATTGGTCGCGCCAGCGTTTATCGCGCACTAGCGCACGACGCTGAGGGAGCTATCGATGACGGGGTTTTTGCGTAGATATACAGATGTGTTGTCGGTTATCGACATAGTACGCGAAAGGCGTCTTACGCTTCTCTCTCCTCAAGCTTGGCCTGATCGGAACGACGCATTGGGGCTAGAGCTATACAGGAAGATCACCGGCGCTGTAGCTGTTTATGCCTCCTGCCTAACAGATGCGGCGGAAACGTCTCACCATTGGCAGATTTTCTCCAACCACAACCATGGTGTGTGTGTAGTATTCGATAAGGA
>OFRI01000114.1_pt1 | contig 20539 bp, 18 predicted proteins | sample 1543031 | NCBI WGS metagenome assembly OFRI01 (sample SAMN07774226, study PRJEB24372) | wastewater metagenome
CACCGTGGCCGGTGCTGCGGCCGGTGGTTATGCCGGCAACAAGGTGCAGGAAAACATGCAGGCCAACGACACCTACACCACCACCGAGACCCGCTGCAGCACGGTGACCGATACCAGTGAGAACGTGGTCGGTTATGACGTGAAGTACCAGATCGGCGATAAGGTCAGTCAGGTACGCATGGACCGTGATCCGGGTACGCAAATCCCCCTGAGCAAGGAAGGCGAGCTGCTGCTGGTGCAGAAAGCGGCCGAGTAAGCATCCGTCGTTCGATCAAGAAGCGCCCTGCGGGGCGCTTTTTTATGCGCGTAGTAGCCAGCTATTACCCCGTGGCAGAGCCGCGGGTGAACAATGGACTGACTGAATACATCCACGGGAGAGCGATCATGGCAGCAAAGAAAATTCTGATGGTAGTCGGCGACTATGTTGAAGACTACGAAGTGATGGTGCCGTTCCAGGCCCTGCAGATGGTCGGCCACAGCGTGCACGCGGTGTGTCCGGGGAAGTCGGCCGGGCAGAGTGTGCGCACCGCCATTCACGATTTTGAAGGCGAGCAGACCTACAGCGAAAAGCCGGGCCACAACTTTGCCCTGAATTTTGACTTCGCCCAGGTCAAAGCTGCTGACTACGATGCCTTGCTGATCCCCGGTGGTCGTGCGCCGGAATACCTGCGCCTGAACGCCGACGTACTGGCCCTGGTGCAAGCCTTTGATGCCGCCGGCAAGCCGATTGCAGCTGTCTGCCACGGCGCCCAGTTGCTGGCGGCGGCGGGTGTGCTTAAAGGCCGTGAATGCAGCGCCTACCCGGCCTGTGGCCCGGAAGTGCAGTTGGCGGGCGGCCAGTATATGGACATCGGCGTCGATCAGGCCCATGTTCAAGGTAATCTGGTGACGGCGCCGGCTTGGCCTGCGCACCCTAACTGGCTGGCGGCCTTCCTCGGTCTGCTGGGTACCCAGATCAGTCTGTAAGCGTTTACTGGTAACCGTGGGCGCCATGTGCGTGGCGCCTGCGGTTATTCAAGGAGGTATCCATGTGCGAGCTGTATGTCAAAGCGGATCCGATTCTTTACGAGTCGCGCTCCCGCTCGTTGCGCATTCGTGGTGTGGTCACCACCTTGCGCCTGGAAAACCAGTTCTGGGACATCCTCGGTGAAATCGCCGCCGTCGATGGCATGACCACCAATCAGTTGATCACCAAGCTGTATGACGAAGTCATGGATTACCGCGGTGAGGTGGTCAACTTCGCGTCTTTTCTGCGCGTCAGTTGCACGCGCTTTCTCGGCCAGCGCCGCGAGCGTTTGGGTGAGTTGAGCCTGGTGCCGGGGCGTGCACTGCCCTGAATGGCCGTTGCACTTGCACGTCTGCGGCCCATGGCGATAATCAGCCGCCACTTCTGGCGATGAATCGAGCGTGGGCAATGGGCAACGAATTACAGGTTGAGGATATTCAGCTGGGCGACGGCAAAGCCGTGGTCAAGGGCGCGTTGATCACCACTCAATACCGTGGCTGGCTTGAGGATGGCACGCCGTTCGACTCGTCCTTTGATCGCGGTAAACCGTTCCAGTGCGTGATCGGCACCGGTCGAGTGATCAAGGGCTGGGATATTGGGCTCATGGGCATGCAGGTCGGTGGCAAGCGCAAGCTCTGGGTGCCGTCCCACCTGGGCTACGGCGAACGTCAGTTCGGCGCCCACATCAAACCCAATTCCAATCTGATCTTTGAAATCGAACTGCTGGAAGTGCTGACGCGCGATGAGTGACCGGCGTCAGCCCTAGGGCCTAGGCTGGCGACCTCAGTCGTCGAAGTCGTGCCAGCCGCCCAGTTCCTTCCAGCGATTAACGATGCCGCAGAACAGCTCGGCAGTCTTCTCGGTGTCGTAACGGGCCGAGTGGGCTTCGCGGCCGTCGAAGTCCATGCCGGCCGCCTGGCAGGCTTTCGCCAATACCGTCTGGCCATAGGCGAGACCAGCCAGGGTGGCGGTGTCGAAGCTGGAGAACGGGTGGAACGGATTGCGCTTGAGTTCGGTGCGCTCAACGGCAGCGTTGAGAAAGCCCAGGTCGAAGCTGCTGTTGTGCCCGACCAGAATCGCGCGCTTGCAGCCGTTGGCCTTCAGGGCCTTGCGGATGCCACGGAAGATATCAGTCAGGGCGCTTTCTTCACTCACGGCCATGCGCAGCGGGTGATCGAGCTTGATCCCGGTGAAGTCGAGTGCGGCTTGTTCGATGTTGGCGCCGGCAAACGGCTCAACACGAAAGAAGTAGGTGTGGTCGGGGAACACGAAGCCCTTTTCGTCCATGCCGATGGTGGTCGCGGCAATTTCCAGCAGGGCGTCGGTGGCGCAGTTGAAACCGCCGGTTTCAACATCGACGACTACCGGCAGGTAACCGCGAAAGCGTTGGGCCATGGGGTGCCGTGCACCGCCGCCGCTGCCGCCTTCATGTTCGTCGTCGTAGTGGTCTTCGCTCACGCAGTGTGCTCCAGCAGGCGCCAGCGCAGTTGTTCACCAGCGCGCAGCGGAATAACGGTTTGCTCGCCGAGCGGCAAGCTGGTCGGGGCGGTCCAGTCTTCACGGACCAAGGTGATGCGGTCGGTATTGCGCGGCAGGCCGTAGAAGTCCGGACCATGCAGGCTGGCAAAGCCTTCCAGCTTGTCCAGCGCATTACGCTGCTCGAAGGCCTCGGCATACAGTTCAATGGCCGCATAGGCGGTGTAGCAACCGGCGCAGCCGCAGGCGGCTTCCTTGGCGTGCAAGGCGTGGGGTGCCGAGTCGGTGCCGAGGAAGAATTTGCTGCTGCCGCTGGTGGCCGCATCCAGCAGGGCGTCCTGGTGGGTGTTGCGCTTGAGAATCGGCAGGCAGTAGAAGTGCGGGCGAATCCCGCCGACCAGCATGTGGTTGCGGTTGTAGAGCAGGTGATGGGCAGTGATGGTGGCGCCGACATTGGCCGAGGCGCTGTTGACGAACTGCACCGCGTCGCCGGTGGTGATGTGTTCGAACACCACTTTCAGGCTTGGGAAGCGTTCCACGACGCGCACCAGGTGCTCATCGATAAAGGCTTTTTCGCGGTCGAACACGTCGATCTCGCTGCGCGTCACTTCGCCGTGCACCAGTAGCGGCAGGCCGACGTCGGCCATGGCCTCCAGCGCCGGGAAGATCTTGTCGATGCTGGTGACGCCCGAGTCAGAGTTGGTGGTGGCACCGGCCGGATACAGCTTGGCGGCATGTACGAAGCCCGAAGCCTTGGCTGCGCGTACGTCGGCGGCCGAGGTCAGGTCGGTGAGGTACAGCACCATCAGCGGCTGAAACTGGCTGCCGGCCGGCCGTGCGGCAAGGATGCGCTGGCGGTAGGCGTCGGCTTCGGCGGCGTTGCGTACCGGCGGCACCAGGTTGGGCATGATGATGGCGCGGCCAAAGGTGCGGGCCACATCGGCCACGGTATTGGCCAGCACGGCACCGTCGCGCAGGTGAATGTGCCAGTCGTCGGGACGCAGCAGGGTCAGGCGGTCAGACATGAGGGGGTTCCAGGCGGGTAAAACTGGCTGAACATGCTACCGGAAAAGCCCTGCGCCGGCACGCCGCTGTTTGTCTGAAAGCACCGTGGGACGGGAAAAAGTCGCCCCAGCGCTTAAGTTTTGCCGCGCTGCACCGATACTGAGAGGAATGCCGTAATCCCTTGTGGAGCCTGCTGTGCATCAGCGCTATTTCGTCCTGCTCAGTCTGCTCGTCAGCCTGCCAGCCACCGCCATTACCTTCCAGACGCGTCTGGAGGCGGTGCAGTGGACGGTGGCAGGGGATCAGTTCGAGTGTCGCTTGTCGCAGTCGATCAGTGATTTTGGCAGCGGTGAGTTTGTGCGCCGCGCGGGTGAGTCGGTGATTTTCCGTATCAATGGTCATGAGCACTGGCTGGGTAACGGCTCCGGCACCTTGTTGGCCGCGGCGGCGCCTTGGCAGCCGGGACGTGGAGATATCAACCTGGGTGCAGTGCGGGTGGCGGCCGGCCAGCCGGTCAGCAGCAATCAGTTGCAGGCTGGGCGCTTGCTCACCGGCTTGCTGGAAGGGCGCAGTCCGCTGGTGCGGATGCGCACCCAGCACGGCAACGACGCGCTGGAAGTGCGCGTCCTGCCAGTCAAGTTCGCCCAGGCTTACCGCGACTACCTCGGTTGTACGGCCAAGCTGCTGCCGGTCAATTTCGATCAGATTAAACAAGCACAGATTGGTTTTCCGTCTGGGGTGGTGGTTGATGCGTTGGCCCAGGCCAAGCTGGACATCATTTTGCAATTCCTCAAGGCCGACCCGACGGTCAATCGCATCAACCTCGATGGCCACTCCGACAACAGCGGCAATCGCCTGAGCAATCGCGACCTGTCGCGCCGCCGAGCATTGGCGGTGATGGAGTACCTGAAGGCCAATGGCGTGCCCGAGGCGCAGATCACCCTGCGTTTTCACGGTGAACGCTATCCGCTGGTGCCAAATAACAACGAAGCCAATCGCGCCAAAAATCGCCGTGTGAGCCTGCAGCTGGAACGTGAGGCCGTGCCGGAAGCGCCGCCAGCCGCGGCGGCCAAGGGTGAGGCGGGCGCCACCTCCTGACGGCAGCAGACGGTCAGCCGTGCGGCACAAGCCGTCGCTTCGTCGTCATCGCGTGTCGCGCCCCTGTAAATAAGCTGTCGCGGCCGGTAGAATCGCGGGTTTTCCGTACAACCCGTGGAGTTGATGGCATGACGGACGTTAAGAAGGTAGTTCTGGCCTATTCCGGTGGCCTGGATACCTCGGTGATCCTCAAGTGGCTGCAAGACACCTATCACTGTGAAGTGGTGACCTTCACCGCCGACCTCGGTCAGGGCGAAGAGGTCGAACCGGCCCGCGCCAAGGCTCAGGCCATGGGCGTCAAGGAAATCTACATCGACGACCTGCGCGAAGAGTTCGTGCGCGATTTCGTCTATCCGATGTTCCGCGCCAACACCGTGTACGAAGGCGAGTACCTGCTGGGTACGTCCATCGCCCGTCCGCTGATCGCCAAGCGTCTGATCGAGATCGCCAACGAGACTGGCGCCGACGCCATCTCCCACGGCGCCACCGGCAAAGGCAACGACCAGGTCCGTTTCGAACTGGGCGCCTACGCGCTGAAGCCGGGCGTGAAGGTTATCGCTCCGTGGCGCGAGTGGGATCTGTTGTCGCGCGAGAAGCTGATGGACTATGCCGAGAAGCACGGTATTCCGATCGAGCGTCACGGTAAGAAGAAGTCGCCGTACTCCATGGATGCCAACCTGCTGCACATCTCCTATGAAGGCGGCGTGCTGGAAGACACCTGGACCGAGCACGAAGAAGACATGTGGAAATGGACCGTGTGCCCGCAACAGGCACCGGACGTAGCCACCTACATCGAGCTGACCTACCGCAAGGGCGACATTGTTGCCATCGATGGCGTTGAGATGACTCCGGCCACCGTGCTGGCTGAATTGAACCGCATCGGCGGCCTTAACGGCATCGGCCGTCTGGACATCGTCGAGAACCGTTATGTCGGCATGAAGTCCCGTGGCTGCTACGAGACCCCAGGCGGCACCATCATGCTGCGCGCGCACCGCGCCATCGAGTCGATCACCCTGGACCGCGAAGTGGCCCACCTGAAAGACGAGCTGATGCCTAAGTATGCCAGCCTGATCTACACCGGCTACTGGTGGAGCCCGGAGCGTCTGATGCTGCAACAGATGATCGACGCTTCCCAGGAGCATGTGAACGGCGTTGTGCGCCTGAAGCTGTACAAGGGCAACGTCATCGTCACCGGGCGCAAGTCCGACGACTCGCTGTTCGATGCCAACATCGCGACCTTCGAAGAAGACGGCGGTGCTTACAACCAGGCCGACGCGGCGGGCTTTATCAAGCTCAACGCGCTGCGCATGCGTATCGCTGCTGGTAAAGGTCGTAAGTTGTTCTAACGGCTGCCGGTAGGAAAAACGCCTCGCTTATGCGGGGCGTTTTTTTGTCTGCTGATTTTGGCTGGTGAGTCAGGGCTTGCTGCTGGCCAGTTTGGCTGGGGCTGGCGGGCGCAGGTATTGCTGCAGCAGGGCGACCAGGTTGGCCTTGGGCGCCAGCAGGATTTCTACCCGGCGATTCAGGGCGCGGCCCTCGGGGCTGTCGTTGGCGGCGCGTGGCATGTCTGAGCCCACACCCTTGAGGCGCATGCGGTCACGCTCGAAGCCGCTGAGACGGAAGATGCCGCCAACCGCCTGGGCCCGCTGTTCGCTGATCCGCCGGTTCAATTCCAGTTTGCCGCTGCTGTCGGCGTGACCGAGGATCAACACGGCCGCACCTTGCGGGTCTTGCTCGGCAAGCTTGGCCATGCGCGTGAGCGGGCCGAGTTTGGCTGGCAGCAGCAGTTGCGGCCGGTCCGGGTTGAAGCTGCCTTGGACCGGCATGGTTACCAGCAGCACATCCTCGCGGCGCTCCAGGTCAAAGCCGCTGCCCTGCAAGGCTTCGCGTAGGCGTGGCTCGTACTCATCCAGCCATTTCTGATCATATTTGGGCGCCGCCAGGGTCGGATTTGCGGCGATTTTGCTGGCGCTGGTGTTGTCGAATGGCCACCAGCGTTTGGCCGTGGCGCTCTTGTCGGGTGCGGCGCCGGAGTGGGCGCAACCGCCGAGCATGACCAGAACCATGGCTAAAACGAGTTTGGGTGACATGCAGTGTTTCCTGAAAGGTGCGCTGCCAAGCGGCCGGCGCCAGAGGGGCGCAGTCTTTCCTGTCACAGACCGATAGGCAAGGGCGGTAGCGCGCCGTTGGTCGCAGGGCCGTTGCTGCTTGGCCTGGCAAGTCTGGCGGTTCACAATGCGCCACTGATTTATCGCTGAGGGAACCACCATGCGAATTTTGCACACCATGCTGCGCGTCGGCGATCTGGACAAATCCATCGCCTTTTACACCGAGGTGCTGGGCATGACTCTGCTGCGTCGCAACGACTATCCGGACGGCAAGTTCACCCTGGCCTTCGTCGGTTACGGCGACGAGGCGCACAACAGCGTGATTGAGTTGACCCACAACTGGGGCGTAAGTGAGTACGCGCTGGGCAGCGGCTACGGCCATATCGCCCTTGAAGTGGCAGACGTCTACAAGGCCTGCGAGGACATCCGCGCCCGTGGCGGCAAGATCACCCGCGAAGCCGGGCCAATGCAGCATGGCAACAGCATCCTGGCATTTGTCGAAGATCCGGACGGTTATAAGATCGAGCTGCTGTCGCCTTCGCGCCGCGACTGAGTCTCTCGCCAAAATAAAAGGCCCCGTCCAGTTAGTCGCTGGACGGGGCCTTTTTTTGCGGTGGCAGCTTAGGTGTGCGCGCTCTGGGTCGCTGCCGCGCCGTCGAGGTTTGGCTTGGCCAGCACGCTGTACACGCAGGGCAGTACGAACAGGGTGAACAGGGTGCCGACAGACATGCCGGTAGCGATCACCAGGCCGATGTCGAAACGGCTGACCGCACCGGCACCGCTGGCGAGGATCAGCGGCAGCATGCCGAAGACCATCGCCGCGGTGGTCATCAGTACTGGGCGCAGACGAATGGCCGCCGCTTCTTCGACCGCTGCACGTGGCCCGAGGCCTTTGTCGCGGCGTAACTGGTTGGCGAACTCGACGATCAGGATGCCGTGCTTGGTGATCAAGCCAATCAAGGTCACCAGGCCGACCTGGGTGTAGATGTTCATGCTGGAGAAACCGAGGAACAGCGGGATCAGCGCACCGCAGATCGACAGTGGCACGGTCACCAGAATCACCAGCGGGTCGCGGAAGCTCTCGAACTGCGCCGCCAGCACCAGGAAGATCAACGCCAGCGCCAGGCCGAAGGTGACATACAGGGCGCTGCCTTCCTGCACGTACTGGCGCGAGGCGCCGGCATAGTCGAAGGCAAAGCCCGGCGGCGCCTCTTCAGTGGCGATCTGCCGCACGGTCTCGATGGCATCGCCCATGCTCACGGTCGGGAAGCCCTGGATGATCGCCGAGTTGAGCTGCTGGAACTGGTTGAGTTGGGTCGGCCGTGCGCGGTCATGCACTTTGATCAGGGTCGACAGCGGCAGCATCTGCCCCTGGCCGTTCTTCACGTAGTAGCTGCGCAGCCAGTCGGGGTTGTCGCGGTAGGCGCGTTCCACCTGGGCGATCACCTTGTAACTACGGCCGTCGATGGTGAAGCGGTTGATCTCGCCTTCGCCCAGCAGAGTGGCCAGGGTACCGCCGAGGTCTTCCATGGACACGCCCATTTGCGCGGCTTTCTCGCGGTCGATCTCGACCACCACTTCCGGCTTGTCGAAGGCCAGGTCGACGTCGAGGAAGGCGAACTTGCCCGAGGCCTGGGCCCGTTGCTTGATCCGCTCGGTCACCTGCAGCAGCGACTCGTAGTCGTTGGGGGTGTTGATCACGAACTGGAAGGGCAGGCCTTCGCCGGTGCCGGGCAGGGACGGTAGGTTGAAGCCGAAGATCTGCAGGCCGGGGATCTGGCCGAGCTTGGCCTGCACTTCCGGAAGGATCTCCATCTGGGTGCGCTGGCGCTCGTCCCAGGGCTTGAGCAGGAAGCCGCCGATGCCGGCCTGCACGCCGTTGAAACCGTTGATCTGGAACGACGAGTAGTACTCGGGAAATTCCTTGAACAAGGTTACGAACTGATCGGTGTAGGCATTCAGGTAATTGAGGTTGGTCGGCTGCGGTGCGGTGGCCATCAGGAACACGATGCCCTGGTCCTCGTCCGGTGCCAGTTCCTTCTCGGTAAACATCAGCAGCAGCGGGATTAGGCACAGCACGATGGCGGCAAAGGTCAGCACCACCGGGCGGGTGTCGAGGGTGGTGTGCAGGGCGCGCTGGTAGCGCTGCTTCAGACGCTCGAAAATCTGGTCGAGGCGATGGGCCAGGCCCGAGGGGTTTTCCTCGTGGCGCAGCAGCACCGAGCACATCATCGGCGACAGGGTCAGGGCGACAATGCCGGAGATCACCACGGCACCGGCCAGGGTCAGGGCAAACTCCTTGAACAGGGCGCCGGTCAGGCCTTCAAGGAAGCCGATGGGGGCGTACACCGCTGCCAGGGTGATGGTCATTGATACCACCGGCACGGCGATCTCGCGGGCGCCTTCGATGGCCGCATTGAACGGGGTTTTGCCTTCCTCGATATGGCGGTGGATGTTCTCCACCACGACGATGGCGTCGTCCACCACCAGGCCGATCGCCAGGACCATGGCCAGCAGGGTCAGGAGGTTGATCGAGTAGCCCATCAGCTGCATGAAGAACAGCACGCCGATCATCGACAGCGGGATGGTGATCACCGGGATCAGCACCGAGCGGAACGCGCCGAGGAACAGGAACACCACGACGATGACGATCAGCACCGCCTCGATTAGGGTCTGCACCACTTCATCGATGGAGGCCTGGATAAAGCGGGTGGCGTCGTAGGCAATCGCCACTTTCAGGTTGGGCGGCAGCTGAGCGGTCAGTTGTGGCATGACCTTGCGCACTTCCTTGATCACGTCCAGCGGGTTGGCGCTGGGTGAGGCTTTGATGCCGATATATACGGACGGGATGCCGTCGAAGGAGCTGATCGAATCGTAGTTCTCCGCGCCCATTTCCACTCGTGCCACGTCGCGCACCAGCACCCGGCGGTCGCCGAGGGTTTTCAGCGGGATGGCGGCAAAGGCGTCGGCGGATTTCAGGTCGGTTTCCGCGTTGAGGCTGGTGACCACGTACTGGCCTTTGACCTCGCCGGCGGCGGACAGGAAGTTGTACTTGCGCACCGCCTCGTTGACGTCATTGGCGGTCAGGCCGAAGGCGGCGAGCTTGACTGGGTCCAGCCACAGGCGCATGGCGAACACCTGGTTACCGAGGATTTCGGCCTCGGCCATGCCAGGCAAGGTGGCCAGCTTGGGCTGGATCACCCGCGACAGGTAGTCGGTGATCTGCGGGTTGTTCAACTCATCGCTGTAGAAGCTGATGTACATCAGCGCGGAGGAATCGGCGGCTTCCTTGCTCAGCACCGGGTCTTCGGCGTTGGCCGGCAGTTGGTTCTTCACTTCGCTGGCCTTGGCCAGTAGCTCGGTGAACAAGCGATCGCTGTCGGCGCCGATGCGCGCATAGATCGAGATGATCGACACGTTCTGTCGGCTAACCGAGGTCATGTAGTCGATGCCGGCGGCGCTGGCCAGGCTTTGCTGCAGGGGTTGGGTGATATAGCCCTGGATGGTTTCGGCGTTGGCGCCTGGATAGGCGGTGGTCACCGTGATCAGGGCGTTTTCCATCTGCGGGTATTGGCGGATGGTCAGTTTGTTGAAGGCCTGCAAGCCGAGCAGCACGATCAACAGACTGACCACCGTGGCCAGCACTGGGCGACGGATAAAGGGATCGGTAAAAGCCATGAAAAAAGGTCCTTGGCGCGGGCGCCGAATCAGTTGGCGGCGGGCTGGCTGCTGGCGTTTTCGCTCAGGGACTGATCGTCGCTGAGGCTGACGCGGGCACCGTTATCCAGCTTCAGCTGGCCGGCAATGACGATCTGTTCGCCGGCCTTCAGGCCTTTGCGAATCACCACCTGGCCGTCGCGGCGCTCGCCAGTCTCGACAAAGCGGCGCTCCACCTGCAGCTCCTGCACGGGCTGCTCGGCGGCCGCAGGGGCCTGGGCGATACCGACGGCGCACATCAAACTACCAACGGCAGACTCGCACGGGTTGGGCGCAGGCTCCGGCGTATGCGGCACCACCACATACAGGCTGTTGCCGTAGAGGGTGAAGGTCACCGCGGTTTCCGGCACTACCACCTGCTCGGCCTGTTCGGCCAGCAGCACCTGCAGGTTGGCGAACATGCCTGGCAGCAGCTTGCCATTGGGGTTGGCGAGCATGGCGCGTACTTGCAGGTTGCGGGTGCTGTCTTCGACCTTGGGGTTGATGGCGCTGATCTGACCGATAAACACCTCATCGGGATAGGCCGCAACCTTGATCCGCACCTGTTGACCGATGGCCAGCAGGGGCACGCTCTGCTCTGGCAGGAAGAAGTCGACAAACAGGGTGGAGAGGTCCTGCAGGGTGGCCACCGGGGTGCCGGCGGCGACGAAGTCACCGACATCCACCTGACGGATGCCGATGGTGCCGGCGAACGGCGCGATGATGCGTTTCTTGTCCAGCAGGGCCTTGAGTTGCGCCACGCGGGTGATGGATTTTTGCAGCTCGGCGCTCAGGCGGTCGAACTCGCTTTTCGAGATTGCCTGGCGCCCCACCAGGTTCTTGCCGCGTTCGTACTCGACCTTGGCCAGGCCCAGTTCGGCCTGGGCGGTGGCCATGCTGGCCTGTTCCACATCGCTGTCGAGTTGCACCAGCGGCTGGTGCAGACGGACTTTCTCGCCGGAGTTGAACTGCAGGTCGTTGACCGTGCCGCCTACTTCTACCGTCAGCTCCACACCTTGAAAGGCTTTCAGGCTGCCGATGGCCGGCAGCAGGTTCTGCCAGGGCTGCAGGCTGGCGGTGGCGGCGCTGACCGCAATCGGTGGCCGCGGTCCGCTGAACTGCTGGATCTGCTGGTAAATGGAGATGAATTTAGCGGTGGCGAGGGCGAGTACCGTGAGGGTAACCACACCCAGCATGGTCAGCATGCGGCGGCGCAACATAGTCCGAATCCTTGGCTTGGCAGGAGGGGCATTAGCAAGCCTCGCACCTTAGCCCTGCGCGGCCTCTAGAGTCAAAAGTGCTGCTTTGCAAAAGTTTACGGCACCACTTTGGCGTAACAGGCTGTTGCCCGTTTCGATCTAATGGATGAGGGGGAGAGGTGCAGTACCTGGCCGCTTGGCCAGGTACTGCGGGGGCTTAGGCCTGAAGGCGCTGGCTGACGCCGCCCAGTTGACTGGACAGGTCTTGCAGGGAGTGGCTGGCGGTTTGCGTGCGAGCAACGTGCTCTTGGTTGGCGTTGGCGATGGCGGTCAGTTCAGTGAGGTTTTGCGAGATATCTTCAGCCACTGAGGTCTGTTCTTCGGCGGCGGTTGCAATCTGCCGGTTCATGTCGCGGATTGCTTCCACGGCGCCGGAGATACGCTGCAGCATGGCGCCGGCCTGGGTGACTTGTTCAACGCCTTCTTCGCTGCGGCTCTGACCGCTTTCGATAGCGCGTACGGCATTTACCGCACTGTTTTGTACATCGTTGATGATTTGGTTGATCTCGGCGGTGGAGTCGGCGGTTTTTTTCGCCAGGTTGCGGACTTCATCGGCCACCACGGCAAAACCACGACCTGCATCGCCTGCGCGGGCCGCTTCAATGGCGGCGTTTAGGGCCAACAGATTGGTTTGTTCAGCGATGCCGCGAATCACTTCCAGCACCTTGCCGATGCGACCGCTGTCGGCTTCCAGGGTGCGAATCACGCTGGCAGTGTTGGCAATCTCGCTGCGAATGCTGGTGATGGTGTTGATGGTGGACTGCATAACGTTGTCGCTCTGGCGCGCCGAACTGTCGGCGTCGTCGGCGGCGTGGGCCGCTTCGGCGGCATGGCGGGCAACCTCTTGGGCGGTGGCGGACATTTCCTGCATGGCGGTGGCCACTTGATCGGTGCGGTCGAACTGCTCGCGCACGCCTTCGGTCATCAGGGTGGCGATGTTATTGAGGTTGCCGCTGGCGCTGTCCAGCTCCTGGGTACTGTGGTGCAGTTGTTGGCTGGCATCGGCGAGAAAGTCGCGCAGCAGATTGGCGGAGTCGGTCAGGCGACCCAGTTCGTCGTGGCGCTGGTTGATCAGGCGTTGGCCAATCTTGCCGCGGCTAAGTTGTTCGATATGGCCGGTGAGTGTGCCGATAGGCACCAGCAAGTTGCGATTGACCAGGGCCAGGCTGCCAATGGCCACCACGATGGCCGCCCCGACCAGAATCAATACGCCACTGAGAATGGTGCCACTGGCACTGCTGGCAATCGCCACAGATTTATTCTGGGCGTGCTCATGCAGCTGCTTGACCAAAGCGGACATCTGCTCGCTGGCGGCGCGGTCGATGCCTTTGACCGCAGCATCGCCGGCTTTGCCGTCCGCATTGGCGGCAATAAATGCGGCGCGGCCCTGGCGATAGGCCTGGCCGAGGCTACGGTGTTCATCTTTTAGGCGGCTGGCTTGTTGTCTGAACTCGTCCTCGAGCGCCGGCACAGCCAGCAGAGCTTCAAGGCTGTGCTGAACCTTGGTTTCCTGCTCGACAAACTGGTTCCAGTACTTGTCCAGAGCGGCTGGGTCGCTGCCGCGCAAGAGCACGTTTTTCCACTCTTGCACCTGGATCTTGAACTCTAGGTTGGCTTGGTCGACCTCACTGGCAGCCAGCATTTCCTGGGCCAGTAGATTTTGATACGCGTGGATATTGCCGGAGAGGAACTTGAAGCAGCCCAAGGCAATCAGCAGCATCAGCAACAAGCTGCCGCTGAGCAGGACTAGGGTTTGACTGCGCAGGGAGTTTTGGATGGCCATGCTGACGCCTCAATGTTGGGGAACCTAGAAGTTCCAGTATAGGTCGGCGTCAGGATTTGTAACTTGAGCGAGTTCTTGCTTCAGGCCAGGCGCAAATGGTTGTCCCACAGCCCGGCAGGCAGTTCCAGCGGCCGGCCGCCGATGGTTTCGCTGTGGCAGTTGTAGAGACGACAGCGGCCAACTCCGGAGCTGACCACAAAGCCTTCGGCCACCGCGCCGACGCCTGCGCAGTCGGGGAGCGGGGCATCCAGGCGCAGGCGGGCGTTGTCTAAATCCCAGATCAGCAGGCGATTGCCCCGTGGGGCGGTGAGGGCCAACAGGCGCAGCTCATCGTGAATCGCCAGGCTGGCGCAATATTGCTGCATGACCTGGCGTTGCTCGGCAGCCACCGGGAACTCTGCCAAGGCTTGGCCGGGGCGCTTGATTGCCAGAAGCGGCACGGCGTCGCCTAGTTCGCCCTGATATTGCTGACCGCAGGCGATGGTGCCGTCGGCGGCCACGGCCAGGTGGCGGATGCTGTTCAGTGGGTTGGCCAGGCGTTCGCGGCTGAACAGGTTGCCGTCGCGGCTCATCAGTACCAGACTCGACTCCATGGCATCGAGGTTGGTGGCCTCGCGACTGTCGGCCTCGGTGCGGATGCCGCCGTTAGCCACCACGAGGGTTTCACCGTCGGGCAACCACAGCAGTTGGTGCGGGCCGATGCCGTGGGTCGACAGTTCGCTGTGGCGCTGCAACTGACCATTACTCAGGCGCCAGACGCCCAGCACGCCGCGACCGGGCTCGCGGGTGTCGTTCTCGGTGCTGTACAGCCATTCGCCGTCCTTGTGGAACACCGCGTGGCCATAGAAGTGGCGGTCTGCCGGTGTGCGCAGGGTTTGCAGCAGACGGCCGTCGCGGCAGTCGATCAGGTAGCTCTCAGTGCCGGGACGACGGCCGACAAACAGCGCCAGCGGCTGCTGTGGATGCACGCTGATGTCGTGGCGGCGGCTGGCCACCTGGGTGCTGAATGCCTGGCTGCCATCCAGGCGAAAGCCGACGGCGTAGTGGCGTCCGGCCGCGTCGTTACGGGCAGACAGCAGCAGCGGCTGATGGGTTTGCTGGGTCAGTGTCCAACCGCCCAGCGCCCCGGCACCGAGCAGGGCGAGGCCGCTGAACTGAAGAAAATGCCTACGGTTCATTGTTGGCCTCAGTCGCCATCGTTGGCGTTAAAGCCCAGCTGGATATCCAGGGCCTTGGCCAGGTCGGTTTCATGCAGGCGATGCAGGCGGCCGAAGCTGTCGTACAGGGCATTCAATTGTGCGCGGCCGCTGTCGTTGCTCAGCAGTTCGCTGAGGGGCTGCTTGAGGGCGGTCAGCTGCTGGCGACTGTCCTGGTAGGCGCTGTCGATGCGGTTGGCCAGCTCATGTTGTTCGCTGCTCAGCAGGGCGCGCAGGCCATCGGCCTTAGCACCCTGCCAGACCTGTTCGGCGCTATTGAGGCTGGCCAGCAGGTTGCTCAGGCTGGCGTTGCTGCGCCAGGCTTCGGCTTGATAGGGCTGGGGCAGGCCCTTGGTTTGCCGGCCCAGTGGGGTGCCGAGTTTCTTCTTCATGCCTTCCAGGCCGGTGACCTGGCTGCGCAGGATCGCGGCGATGGCTTCTTTGCCGTCGGCATAGCGCTCGTTAGGAAAGGCTTGCAGTTGCGCGAGCATGCCGTCCTTTGCCTGCCACTGTTCGAGCATGCTGCCCGCCAGCGTCTGCTGGTGGCCGCCGATGGCGATCAGTAGCGGGCAGTAACGACTTTTTTGCTCAGCCTGGCTGAGGTCGAGGCTTTGCTCGAAGAGCACGTATTCATTGGCGGTCAGGCCCTGAACCACCACGCTGGCTTGGTCCAGCGCTGTCTGGGTTAGGGGCTCCTGCTTGCTCAACAGGCTTTCGACCTGGCGGGCGACGAGGTTCTTCTTGTCCGGCCAGAACTGCACTTGCCAGGCACGGTTGCCTTCCGCCAACGGGCCGAGCAGCAGCGGTTGCAGGGCGCTCCAGGCACCCTGGGCCTGGAGCAGCGCGGCGCGGGCGCTGGCGAGGTCCGCCTCACCTTGGCAGAACGCCTGGCTGCTGGCGGCCAGTTTTTGGTCGGCCTGTAGCCATTGCTGGTAGGCCGGCAGCAGCACGCCGCTGGCCAGGGCGCTGCTGGTTTGCTGGTGCGGGTCTGCGGGACTGCAGGCGCTGAGAGCCAGGGCCAACAAGGTGGCGGTAACGGGCATACGGAACATGAACGGCTCCTTAGAGAGAATGCAAAAAGGCCAGCAGGGCGGCACGTTGTTCGGCATCGAAGGCGAGCACTTGCTGGCGTGCGCTGTCGGCTTCGCCGCCATGCCAGAGAATCGCTTCGAGCAGGTTGCGGGCACGGCCGTCATGCAGCAGTTGGCTATGGCCATTGACGGTTTCCGTGAGGCCCACACCCCACAGCGGGGCGGTGCGCCATTCGCGGCCGCTGGCTAGAAATTCCGGGCGATTGTCCGCCAGACCGTCGCCCATGTCATGTAGCAGCAGGTCGCTGTAAGGGCGAATCAACTGGGTAGCCAGCTCGGGTTCGGCGGCATCGGTGCGAGTGGTGAACGATGGGGTATGGCAACTGCTGCAGCCGGCCTGGTTGAACAGTTGTTTGCCCTGGCGCACTTGCAGGTCATCGACCTGACGACGGGCCGGGACGCCGAGGTTGCGGCTGTAGAACAACACCAGGGCGAGGATGTCGTCACTGACTTCCGGCTGGCCGCCGCTGACGGCCTGGCGACAGTTTGTTTGGGGGACAGTGCAATCGTCGCGGGGCAACAGGTTTGTGGTCAGGCCCATGTCGCCGGCAAAAGCGTGGGCGTTTTGCTGGTTGAGCGTCGGCTGGCCGGCCTTCCAGCCAAAGCGGCCGAGCACGGTTTTACCCAGGGCATCGTCCCAGACCTGGTTGGCGCGGCCGGAAATACCATCGCCATTGGCATCGTCAGGGTCGGCGTTGGCCAGAATGCTGGCTGTAGGGATGGCTTCCAGCAGGCCGAGGCCGATCATCGGCGGTGCTATGCGCGCCGAGAGCTGGGTGTCGGGGTGCATGGGGCCGTAACCCAGCTGGCTGATCTGCAGTGTGGGTTGGCGCAGGTCAACCTGGGTGCCGTCGGCAAAGTGCATGGGTAGGCTGCGATAGTCGATGCGCACCTTACCTTCCGGCGCGCTGCCGGGGATGGCCATGTCCTGCAGTTGGCCGCCGTACACCGGCTCGGGGACGATGCCTGCGTGCAGCAGGCTGGTCTTATCGGCGGAGCCGGCAGGGATGGACAGACGCACCAGCATGGACACGGCGCTTTCCGCGTCCGCGGCGGGTGGATGGCCGCGGCCGTCCTTGATATGGCAGTTCTGGCAGGCATTAGTGTTGAACAACGGCCCCAGGCCATCGCGGGCGGTGGTGGTGGCCGGGGCGATGACCCAGGGGTTACGAAAGAAACTGTTGCCGACGCTGAAGTCCAGACGCCGAGATGGCGAAAGGTTGGCAGAGGGCAGGGAGAAGGCGTTGTGATCGCTTTGCTGCACTGTGGCGCTGCCGCCGGATAGGGCTTCACCAGGCTCGGCTGGCGGTGGGGACTGGTCGCAGGCCGCCAAGGTCAGCAGTAAGGACAAACCAACGAAGCGGCTAAGCAGTACAGGCATGTTCGCGCATCTCGTGACGTTGCAGCAGGGCTGGGTAGAAATGCCAACGGGCGCCGGCTCATAAGAGTCGGGCGCCCGTTAGCGATACCGCAGTGGGTTTAGAACTGGTGGTCAGCGGTGTCCGGGTTGAGGTCGCTGATGCCCAGTTTCTTGGCCGCCTGTTCGATCGCCGCAGTCTGGGTGACCAGGGCTGTGATGGCGTCGCGGATGATTTGCTGGCCGGCCTTGTTGTCGGCGGCAATCAGTTGGTCAAAGTGCACGTGGTTTTTCTCAGCACTGTCGACCAGGGCTTGCAGCTTGCTTTCGCTGGTCTGCAAATCGGCCTTCAGGGTGCTGTCGGCCTGGGCGTCCGCTTTGGCCACCAGGTCAGACAGGCTAGGGCCGCTGAGGGTGCTGCCGTCCGCCTTCAGGTATTCGCCGAGGTAGACGTTGCGGATACCCTTGGCATTGAAGAAGTGTGAGTTGTGGGTGTTGTCGCTGAAGCAGTCGTGTTCGTCTTCGGTGGAGTTAGCTTCCAGGGCGACTTTCATGCGCTCGCCGGCCAGTTCGCCGAGGGACAGGCTGCCCATGCCGAAGAGCATTTTGCGCAGGCCATTCTCGGCCGGCTCTGCTTCCAGCTTGGCGCGATAGTTGTCGGCCACACCGGCTTGCCATTGGCCAGCCATGTAATCGAGGTCGGTGATCAGTAGGGTAGTGGCTGCTTTCAGGTAGCTGGCGCGGCGGTCGCAATGGCCGCCGGTGCAACCGTCACCCTGAATGAAGTCGCTGGCCGGGCGCTGACCTGCGCCTGGGTTGCTGCCGTTGAGGTCCTGACCCCAAAGCAGGAATTCGATGGCGTGGTATCCGGTGGCGACGTTGGCTTCGGAGCCGCCCAGTTCATTCAGGCTGGCCAACAGTTCCGGGGTGATGGCGCTGGCATCGAGCTTGTCTTCACCCACCTGGATCTGCGTGTTGGCGATGATGTTGGCGGTGGCACCGGGGTTGCCCAAGGCGTGCGGGTAGTTGCTGGCCACGTAGTCGATCAGGCCTTCATCCAGGGGCCAGGCATTGAGCTGACCTTCCCAGTCGTCGACCACTCCGTTGCCGAAGCGGAACACTTCACTTTGCATGTAGGGCACACGAGCGGCCAGCCAGGCGGTGCGGGCGGCGCTGAGGGTGGCTTCGCTCGGCGCGGCCAGCAGGGCGTCAACGGCGCTCTGCAGTGCTTTACCGGTGCTGGCAGCATCGTTGAACACCGCGGAGGCGAGAGCGGCGTAATGGGCAACCACGGCCTTGCTGGCGGCCGGGTCGAGTGCGCTGGCGCTGCTGGCTACGGGCGCCGTAGCCGCTGGCGGAGTGGCTTTATCTTCGCCGCAGCCGGCGAGAGTGATGGCGAGAGCGAGCAGGCTGGCGCTGGCCAGGGGCATACGAAGCATGGCGAAGTCCTTAGCGGCAAGAAGATGACGGCGGCGATAGTAGCTGAAACTACAACGTAATGCGAAGGATTTGCATTTTGATGCGCGTGAGCCGTCGCCGACATTTGGCCGACTGGACCTCAGCGCGGCGGCCTGACTGTGGTTAGAATCCGCCGGTCATTACTTTGGTTTTCTGGAGAAGCCTGTATGAGCCTGACCGCCGTTGCTCTTGTTGTCGTGCTGTTCTTGCTGGTGGCCTACCTGGTCAACCTCTACAACGGCCTGGTGCGCCTCAAGCACGGGGTGAGCAAGGCCTGGGCGAACATTGATGTGCTGCTGCGCCAGCGCCATGAAGAACTGCCCAAGTTGGTCGAGACCTGCAAGCAGTACATGCAGCATGAACGCAACACCCTGGAGGCGGTGATCGCCGCGCGTAATGCTGTGGCCAGTGCGCGCGACAAGGGCGATGTGGGTGCCTTGGGGCAGGCCGAAAGTGGGCTGCGCGCGGGCTTGGGTCAGCTGTTTGCGTTGGCGGAAAATTATCCGCAACTAAAGGCCAATGAGAGTTTCCAGCATCTGCAGCAACGCATCAGTGGTCTGGAAAACGGCATTGCCGATCGCCGTGAGCTCTACAACGAGGCGGTCAATCTCAATAACGTACGTATCGAGCAGTTCCCCGACGTGCTGATCGCTAGCCGCTGCGGCTTCAAGGCCGCCGAGCTGCTGCAGTTCAGCGAGGCCGAGAAGGCTGACGTCGGCCTCAAGTCGCTGTTCAGCTAAAGCATGGAAATCGATGGGCTGGTTGTGGCCCTGGCCGCCAGTGTGGGGGCTTGCGTGGGCGGTGGCTGGTGGTCGCTGAAGCGGATGGCCGAAGCACGCTATTTACAGGATACCCCGACCTCGAAGATTCGCTCGGCAGCCCAGGGCTATGTCGAGCTATACGGCGTGCTGCAGGAGCATCAAGCCAGTCTGCAGGCGCGGCTGACGGGTAAACCCTGTCTGTGGTGGCGCTTCAAGGTCGAGGAATACAGCAGCGGCGAAAAGCGTAACTCTTGGCGGGTGGTGAAAAGTGGTAGTAGCGAGGCGTGCTTCCTACTGTCCGATGGCACTGGCGAGTGCCTGATTGATCCCAAGGGCGCGGAAATACGTCCGGCGACCAAGGAGGTCTGGCGGAGCGACCAAGCGCCACTGACGATGGGCGGAGGTGGGTTGTTCGATTGGTTCTCCAGTGGCAAGCAATACCGCTATACCGAAGAGCGTTTGCATCAGGGCGAGCCGTTGTATGCCATCGGTGGTTTCCGCACCTCCGGTGCCAGTCAGCAGGGGCTGGATATGAATGCGCTCCAGGGGGCGGTTGTGCGCGAATGGAAGGCCAATTATTCCGAACTCTTGGAGCGGTTCGATAGTGACCACAATGCGCAGCTGGACGAGTCAGAGTGGAGTCGAGTGCGTCTTGCCGCGCAGCTTGAAGCTGAGGATCGCCACCGCGTGCAGAGCCTGCAGCCGGCACAGCACCAGATGGGCAAACCTAATCAGGCGCAGCCGTTTATCCTCTCCAGCCATGGTGAAGACCAGTTGGCGCGGCAGTTTTACTGGCAGGCACTGGCCGGTGGCGTGGTTTGTCTGCTTGGTGCTTTGGCGTTGACCTGGTTGTTGCGCAACGCGTTGCCTTGATTCGGCGGCTAGAACCGCCCACAAAAAAGCCGCTTACCTCTGCCAGGTGAGCGGCTTCTTTGTGGGCGCGCTGATGTTTTACAGCGACGCGGAGTTGGCGGGGCTCAAACGCCGGGATTGCTTGAGGAATAGCGTCAGCTCCCGCGGCGGCAGCGGCTTGCTGTACAGGTAACCTTGGCCCTCGTTACAGCCCTGGGCGACGATGTAGGCTTCCTGCTCGATGGTTTCCACCCCTTCGGCGATCACCTGCATGCCGAGGCTTTTGGCCAGCTGGATGATGGCGCGCACGATGGTGGCGTCGTCTTCGTCTTCCAGCAGGTCCTGGACGAAACTCTTGTCGATCTTGATCTTGTCTAGCGGCAGGCTCTTCAG
>OFRI01000115.1_pt1 | contig 20466 bp, 23 predicted proteins | sample 1543031 | NCBI WGS metagenome assembly OFRI01 (sample SAMN07774226, study PRJEB24372) | wastewater metagenome
GTCACTCAGATGAATACCGCGCCGCCAACGTGCCGATGTTGCCTTCGGTTGTTTCAATCGAAAAAACAATTCGCACGATGGTCGTCTACACCGTGGTACTTACGCTTACAACTTTCGTGATGATCCCAGTTGCAAATTTAGGATTTATTTACGGTGTCACTGCCGCCGTTTCGGGCACGGGTTTTATCGTCGGCACCGCGATGCTCAGCCGCAAGCCAACCCAAGCGTGGTCAATGCGCGTGTTCTCTTTTTCAATCACTTATGTCACTTTGTTATTCGGTGCTTTAATGCTGGATGTCTTAGTTTCAACGACTTAGTGCAATAGAGAAGTTTCCTTATTAAACAGGCAAACTGTTAGCGTTATCTGAGTTATGACGGCTACTAAATCAACTTTTCTTGGGACTATCGCGGCGTATTTAATGGCGACAGACCATAAGCGAATCGGCCGTCTTTTAATTTCTTTTTCAGCAATTTTTGCCATTGGCGCAGCAGCCGAAGGTGCTCTTTTGGGCGCCGAAAGAATCAGTTCAAGTTCGTCGCTAGTTGATGCAGGAATTCTCGTCCAGCTGTTTTCAGCATTTCGTTTTGACCTGATTTTTGCCGTTGGTGCCCCATTGATGTTGGGTATTGCAGTTGCAATCGTGCCGATGCAAATCGGCGCACGTTCTTTGGCTTTTGCTCGTGGCGCCCAGTTCGGTTTTTACCTCTGGTTGTTCGGTGTTGTTTTGGTTGGCTCGTCATATTTGAACAACGGCGGTCCTGGTGGCGGCAATGCCGACATGGTTGATCTGTTTCTTGTTGGCTTGGGCTTAGTCGTCGCAGGACTCACTGTTATTAGTGCGTCTATTGCAACAACAGTTTTAACTTCTCGTCGCGCCGGAATGACGCTGATGGAAGCTCCAATTTTTTCGTGGTCGGCATTGATCGCAAGTTTGTCTTTAATTTTTACTCTGCCAGTCATGGCTGGTGCTTTGATTTTTGTCGCAGTTGACCACACTTACGAGCGAGCAACATTCGGCGCTACGCAAGGCGTAAATGCGTGGATCGGTTGGGCGTTCACCGCACCGCAAATTTTTATTATCGCAATTCCAACGCTTGGCATCTTGGCGCAAATCGTGGCGACAATGACTCGTGGCAAGCAGCCACTTCGCGCAGGCCTCTTTGTTGGTGTCGGTTTGATGTCGGTCACCGTCATCGGTTCAGTAACACAGTCTTCGTTCAGTGCCAATTTTTCGGGTGGGCTCAGCGAGATAGCCAAGTCGCTGATTCCGTATTTGTTTTTCAACGCTTTTTCGATTCTTGGTGTGCTGATTGTTCTTGGGTTGTGTTTGCTTGCGCTTAAAAACGAGAAAGCAAAACCAACCGCGCCATTCGTGCCGGCGTTTCTCGGTGTTGGCATGGTTCTTACAGGCATGGTTGGTAATGCGGCGCACAAAATTTCAAACTTCGGTCTGGTCAATACAGTTTTTGAAGAAGCCGTACTTGTTTATATTTGTTACGGCGTATTGCTCAGCAGCCTTGGTGCCGTAGCCCACTTCGGACCACGAATTTGGGGAAGAGAAATTCCATCTAACGCAGTTGTCGGCCTTGGGTTGCTTGGTTTCGTAGCCACAGTGCTGGCGTCATTGCCTTATTTCATTGCCGGTTTTGCTGATCAGCCATCTGGTGTGGCCGATGGTTTCAACTATTCAGGACCAGCCTGGCTGTGGAACTCACTCGTTGCCGCAGGCCACGGATTGATGGCTCTTGTTGTGTTGTTGTCGGTTGCACTTGCGACAAAATCTTTTCGTTCGGGCAAAGTCAGTACTGCAACCGATGCAGATCTCTACGAGAGCATTAACGGTTAAGGAACTTTGAGATGAACACTTCAGCAACCGCACTTGGCTCAGGACCAAAGGTCGTGATGCGTCGACCAACACTTGTGTTGTCGGGTTTGTTGTCGGTAGCTAGCGCGATGTTGATGGGTTCAATGTTGGCAATTTGGCTCGACTTCAGATCAAAAGCACCATTGCGCGAATCTTCTGACGGCAGCATGATGTTGCGCGATTGGTTGCCAGAGAACATCAAGATTCCAGAGGTCGCGACAAACACAATGATGATGACTTTTGTTATCACCTGCGTGATGGCGCAATGGGCTGTCTACTCTTCTCGTCGCAATGATCCAAAACACACTTCGCTTGCTCTCGGTGTTGTTCTGCTCACAGAGATTGCCTTAATCAACGCACAAGTTGCTATTTATTTGCAAATGGATATTGCTGTTCGCGACGGAAGTTACATGATGATGTTTTACGCCGTGACCGCAACGATGTTGACGATGATCGTCATCTGCATGGGCTTTACTTTGTTGGCTTTGTTCAGGTCACTTGGTGGTCGCTCTGGTGATCGCGATTTGGTTTCAGCACACGCGCTTTATTGTTACGCCATTGCTGTAATTTTTGCAGCGGTGTGGTTCGTGGTTTACGTTCAAAAGTAGGGATGATGTTTTCAACAGGTTTTAAATACTTCTTCGGAGTAACAGTGCTTTCGGTTGTTGCACTTGTTATGTCGGTCGCATTATTCAAAAACCTTGCTCTGATCGGCGTGGCAATCACGTTTCTAATCGCAGCGGGCGCACTGTTGGCGGGACTTGCAATAATCACAAGCGACGGCACAACCCGCGATGCCAATGTGCAGACATCTGACATGACAACACAAAGTTTGTGGCCACTTGTAACTGGCATCGGCACGGTGTTTCTGGCACTTGGCTTAGTCACGTCATCGATCGTGTTCTTTGGTGGAGTCGTCGTTCTGTTGGCCGCGCTCAGCGAATGGATGATTCAGGCGTGGAGCGAACGTGCTTCAAGTGATGCAAGCCATAATGCCGAGGCTCGCAAACGATTGTTGAACCCGATTGAGTTTCCAGTTTTGGCTGCCCTTGGTCTTGGTGTCGTGATTTTTGCATTTTCACGAATCATGTTGACTGTCGATAAGTCAACTGGGGCGGTGTTGTTTATTGTTGCTGGCACTCTTGTTCTTGTTGCCGGAACCCTTTTTGCAATCAAGCCAAACATGAAGCGTTCGGTAGGTTCAGCAATTTGTGCACTTGGAGCAATTGGCATCATTGCCGGTGGTGTTGCGAGCGCAGTCTCAGGCGAACGTGAAGAACTCGTGCTCGCGGCCGAAGAAGGTCACTTCACGCATAAAGAGTGCGGCCCAGAAGAATCTAAATATTTTGACAAGCTCAAAGAAGAGACTCTGTCTCTACGTAGTTCAGTCAGCGCAACAATCATCTACCAAGATGGCGAATTGATTGCCAACATCCAAGGTTTGAACAAGCCGCAAAAATCGATCACAGTGCCGCGCTCAAACCCAACCAACATTATTTTCAGAAATGCAACAGAAGGCGAGTTCCGCTTGGTTGTTGATTTGGGCAAACCTAAGACCGAAGACGAAGACAAGCATCACGATGGTGACTGCACTCAACTTATTGAAACTGGTGGCGAACAAAGCCTCACTCTAAATTTTCCGAAGTCTTCAAGTGCCGATAATCACTACAAGTTGTTTATCGCGGGCGCCGAAGATAAGCAGATAGAAGTGGTGGTGCCTTAATGCATAAAACATTGAAATCTACGTTCGTTGTTTTCGTGGGCTCGCTAACGGCTGCGAGTTGCGCAACAAACGCACCGCAAGATACTTGGCAGCCCAAAGGTCCAAACGCCAAACTCATTGACGATCTTCAGCAACCTGTTTTCGCAGTCGCGGGCATCATCGGTTTAATTGTTGCGGCTGCTGTCACTTATACGGTCATCAAATATCGAGATCGTGGTCAGCCAATTCCTGAGCAGACGCACGGTAAGCCAGCACTTGAAATTACGTTGACGGTTATTCCGGCTTTGATTTTGGCTGTTGTCGCAGTTTTCACGTTTGGTGCAATTTTTAAATTGGCAAAAACAGATGACACTGAGATGATCATCAACGTCACTGGTCAACAGTGGTGGTGGGAGTACGACTACCCCGTACAAAACGAATTCGGCATCACATCCCCGATCATCAGTTCTGGCCAACTCGTGATGCCGGTCGGCACAAAAGTTTTGTTGCGCGAGACAAGTCGCGACGTCATTCATTCATATTGGATCCCGGCATTGAACGGCAAGCGCGATGCTGTGCCTGGTCGAGTGCAAACCTTGCGTCTTGAAGCCGATGAGCCCGGTATTTACGCGGGTCAATGCACAGAATTCTGCGGACTTTCGCACGCCAACATGCGAATGGAAGCAGTTGCGCTGAGCAAAGAAGATTTTGCCAAGTGGGTTGCCAATCAACAGGCGCCATATGTCGCGCCTGCAAAAGATTCGCTTGCCCAACAAGGTGAGACAGTGTTTCTTAATCAGTGCGTTCGATGCCATCAAGTAAATGGTTTGATGCGTGCCGACGGCACACCAGCAATTGCCGCTCCAGACGAAAACGTTTGGTCGGGTGCTGCGCCAAACCTCTCGCATTTGATGTCACGCAACACGTTTGCTGGTGCCGCATTTGATCTTTTGTCAAAGAAGTGTCGTGACGAAGTTTGGGGTGCGCCAAGCAACGTGGTTGGCGCAAAGTATTTGGCTGGCGTCACCGAAGACTGCTTGAATCAAAAAGATCTGCGAGCATGGTTACGCAATGCTCCTGAGATGAAACCGATGTATGCGAACCCCGCCGACCTTGAGGTCAGCAACGGCAAATACCGTGGCATGCCGTATCTGGCGCTCAGCGAAGATGACATCAACAAACTTGTTGCATACCTCTTAACCCTGAAGTAAAAATAGAAACCGAGCATCATCATGGCCATCATTGAACGTCCAGCCCCAACAGTTCCAGCAGTTGTCACGCCAACGTCTACATACGGCGTACTCAAGCGACCCGTGTCTACAACTGGTTGGCGCTCGTGGGTATTCACTGTTGACCACAAAAAACTTGGAATCATGTACGGCGCCACTGCAATGTTCTTTTTTATTGTTGGCGGTGTCGAAGCGTTACTGATTCGTTTGCAACTTGCCGCCCCAAACGGCAAGGTGTTGAACGCCGATCTTTACAACCAGATGTTCACGATGCACGCAACCACCATGGTGTTCTTGTTCGTAATGCCGATGGCGGCGGCTTTCGCCAACTATTTCGTACCTCTTCAAATCGGTGCACGAGACGTTGCTTTCCCGCGACTCAATGCTTTTGGTTTCTGGGCGCTGTTGTTCGGCGGAATCTTCCTCAACTTGGCGTGGTTTTTAGGCGGTGCAGCAGATGGTGGTTGGTTCATGTATGCGCCAAACTCTGGACCAGTATTTTCACCAACTCACGGCGTTGACTTTTGGGCCTTGGGTTTGCAGATTGCTGGCATCGCATCGTTGACCGGCGCCATCAACCTGATCATCACCGTGCTCAACATGCGCGCTCCAGGCATGTCACTGATGAAGATGCCAATTTTTACTTGGATGATTACTGTCGTGCAGTTTTTGTTGCTGTTCGCGGTGCCAGTCATCACCGTGGCGTTGTTTTTGCTTTCGTTCCAACGCAACTTTGGTGCACGCTTTTTCGACGTGGCCGCCGGCGCCGACCCGTTGTTGTGGCAACACTTGTTCTGGATCTTCGGTCACCCTGAGGTTTACATTCTGATTTTGCCTTCGTTCGGCATTATTTCTGAAGTGCTTCCGGTGTTCTCACGCAAGCCGCTCTTTGGTTATCCGTTTGTTGTTTTCTCGGGTGCTGCAATTGGTTTTGTGGGCTGGGGAGTTTGGGCTCACCACATGTTCGCTTCGGGTCTCGGCCCTGTTTCAGTCGCCGTTTTCTCGCTTACAACGATGGCAATCGCGGTACCTACTGGCGTAAAAATCATCAACTGGACGCTCACAATGTGGGGCGGCAAGCTTTGGTTCACCACCGCAATGAAGTTTGCAATTGGTTTGATCGTCTTGTTCACGGTCGGTGGCTTGTCTGGTGTAACGCACTCAGTAGCTCCATCTGACACTCAGCAAACCGATACGTATTACATCGTGGCCCACTTCCACTATGTGCTGTTCGGTGGTGCCGTGTTAGGCATTTTCTCTGGTTTCTATTACTGGTGGCCAAAAGTGTTCGGCAAAATGCTGAACGAGAAACTTGGATCATGGAACTTCTGGTTGATGATCATCGGTTTGAATTTAACTTTCGGTCCTATGCACATCTTGGGGTTGCAAGGTCAACCACGCCGTATGTATCAGTGGACAGAAGCCCGCGCCGGTGAAGGTTTTTTCAATCTCGCCTTTTGGAACATGATCGCTTCGATCGGCTCGTTTATTTTGGCGGTCGGCATTTTGATGTTCTTAATCAACGTTTGGGTGACTTGGCGCAATCCGACCAAAGCGCCTCTTGATCCATGGGATGCTCGCAGCCTTGAGTGGATGACATCTAATCCACCAAAAGAACACAACTTTGACGTGATTCCAACCGTGCATCACCTCGACGAGTTTTTTCATCGCAAATATGAAGAAGATGCAACCACTCACACGATGAAGCAAGTAGCTACAGCCGAAGAGTTAATTGCCGAGCAAGAACGCAATGCTGACAAGCACATTCACATGCCGTCGCCTTCTTATTGGCCGATCGTTTTGGCTTTCGGTTTGCCGGTCATCACATTCGGCATGATCTACTCTCATTTGATTTCGGTTGTGGGTGGCGTGATTGTTTTGTTCGCCGCTTACGGTTGGGCACTTGAGTCAAGCACAGCACCAGATTCAGATTTTGAAAACAACACTCCAGGAACGGCGATGGCAATTCATGACTGATGTAACTCACGATCACACCAGTAGCACTGGCATCTCAAATGTCAAACTTGGCATGTGGGCCTTTTTGGGTTCAGAATGCTTGTTGTTTGGTGGCTTGATTTCGACTTACATGCTGTATCGCGGTCGCGTTACAGGTGGTCCTCGACCTTCGCAGATTTTTGATATTCCGTTCACTTCGGTGAGCAGTTTCATTTTGTTGATGAGCTCTTTGACGATGGTGTTGGCAGTAAGTGCAGCGCACAAAGAAGATGATCGCAAAATCAATTTGTGGCTGACCGTCACGGCGTTGCTTGGGGCAACATTTGTTGGTGGCCAGGTTTATGAGTTCACTGCGTTCTACAAAGAAGGCTTGGGCTTCTCAACAAGTCTGTTCGGCTCGAGTTTCTATACATTGACCGGCTTTCACGGCGTTCACGTAACCGTTGGCATCATCATGTTGATGTCGCTTGTCGGTATTTTGAAGCGCAGCAAAGTGCCTGGCAAGAAAGCCGAAGTAGTCGAAATGATCGGTCTTTACTGGCATTTCGTCGACATTGTTTGGATCGTTATCTTCACGCTCGTTTATTTGATTCCGGTTTGATCATGACGACTGAAACAGCACCCTCAACACACGAAAAAGAACACGGCATGAGCGATGCAGGTTATGTTCGCATTGCTTTAATTTTGGCGGCAATTACTGCGCTTGAAGTTTCAACTTATTACGTTGACTTTGGGGTGCTCTTTTTGCCTGCTTTGTTGATCATGATGGTGGTCAAGTTTGTGATGGTTGTTAGTTATTTCATGCATTTGAAATTTGATAACAAGGTTTTCAGTTATTTGTTTTATGCCGGCTTGGCTTTGGCCGTGGGTGTTTACATCGTGTTTCTCTCAACATTTAAATTCTTTTTACAATAAGTCTCTAAATTGCAGATGATTTCGCAAATTGCGAATCCATGGCGATTTCAGCCCCACCCAGAAGTGTGGTTATTGGTCGTGTCTGTGCTTTTCTCATACATTTATGCAGTGAGGGTGCTCGGGCCTGCCGTAGTAAAAAATAAATCAGCCATCACGACCAAACAACGCAATGCTTTTATTGCTGGAGTTTTACTGTTATGGCTTGCCTCAGATTGGCCCGTGCATGACATTGCAGAAGAGTATTTGTACTCAGTGCATATGTTTCAACACATGGTTTTGTCATATTTCATGCCACCACTAATTCTTTTGGCAATTCCGAAGTGGATGTTCGACGCCGTACTTGGCGCAGGTCGCGTAAGAAAAACTTTTAATTGGCTGGCCAAACCAGTTATTGCGGGTGTTTTGTTCAACGCAATCGTAATGATCACCCATATTCCACAAATCGTCAATCGCAGTGTCTCGAACGCCCCTTTGCACTATTCAATGCACGTGTTGTTGATCGTCACTGCATTACTCGTGTGGGTTCCGATTTGTGGCCCTGATCGTAAACTCCATTTGCAGTCGGGCGGCAAAATGATTTATTTGTTTTTAATGTCGGTCGTGCCAACTGTGCCGGCTGCTTGGCTAACTTTTGCCGAAGGTGCCGTTTACAAGCACTATGACACCGCAGTACGGGTGTGGGGCCTTTCAGTGACAACAGATCAGCAGATTGCGGGCGCGATCATGAAAACTGGAGGCGCAATCTTCTTGTGGTCAATTGTCGTGTTCTTATTCTTTAAGCGGTTTAGCGCGGGTTTTTCAGCCGAACAGTCGTATCGAAAAAATTCTGAGACCAGCACTGAAGATGTTTTGACATTCAAAGATGTCACCGACGCTTTTGGGCGAGTACCACCCGCGCAAGAGCCGCAATCAAAAATTTAGTCAGACCATTTAAAACTAAACACAGCAATTAGGCACGCCCCAGTAGCCCAAATCGCAAGGCTTGCTAAATCAGAAATCTTTAATTCATTGTTGCCGAAAATGCCTCGCAGCAGTTCACTCAGCAGTGAACTCGGAAGTACTTCAGCAAGCCACGCAATGCTTTTTGGCAATTCACTATTCGGAACAAGTATTCCGCCAAGAAGTAACAGCACAAGATACAAACCATTTTGCGCTGCAAGGTTGATTTCAGCGCGAAGCCGACCCGCCATGATTAATCCAAGTCCTGCGAAACAACTTGTGCCAAGAACTAAAGCAAGCAACAGACTTGGCAGATTTATTGAACTTGGATTCCATTCCAAAATCAGACCGATTGCAATCAAGGTCAACAACTGGGCGATCTCGATGCAACAGGTTGCAACAACCTTGGCCACTACTAGTCGTTTGGTGCCGAGCGGAGTTGTTCCAAGGCGCTTGAGCACGCCGTAACTGCGTTCAAAACCAGTAGCGATACCAAGGCTGACCATCGCCGTTGACATGATCGCCAAACTAAGAATTCCGGGCATTAAAAAATCAATATTCGCCAGACCGTCTGTCGGCAAGACATTGGTTTGTGAAAAAAACACAAGCAGCAAGACAGGTATGCCAATCAGCAGCAACAGCTGTTCGCCATTGCGTGCCATCACGGTGAGTTCTTGTCGAAGTTGAGAGCCAAACATGTTTATAGTCGTCTCGATGGTTGAGATTTGCCAGATAGCGATCGAAAAATATCTTCTAGCGACTCGCTTGTACCTTGATGAGAGTTACGCAATTCGCTTAATGATGCATTGGCGATCAGAGTTCCGTGTTCAAACATCAAGACATGATCGGCTACACGCTGTGCCTCATCTAGTTCGTGGGTCGCCAAAATCACGGCGCAGCCATCTTCGGCAAGTTGACGCACAATGCCCCGAATCAAATCGCGCCCGAAAATATCAACACCAGATGTCGGTTCATCCAAGAATGCAATCTTTGGTTTGGCTGCAAGAGCGAGTGCAAGCGACAGACGTTGTTTTTCGCCGCCCGAAAGTTTGCGCCAAGTTGATTTTTGCCGACCGTTGAGGTCTACGGCAGTAAGCAAATCTTTTGCACTCGTACGATTGCCATAGAGGTTGCAGTAGTGCTCAGTGATTTCAAGCACGCGCGAACCTGGGTAGACGCCACCATCTTGCAACATCACACCGATTTGTGAGTTGAGTTCAAGTCGATTCTTTTTAGGGTCAAGCCCCAGTGCGGTAACTGTGCCACTTGAAGCCGATCGAACCCCGCTACAAACTTCCATGGTCGATGTCTTACCCGCACCATTAGGGCCGATGACCACAGTTACTTCTCCTGCTTTGGCGTCAAATGAAACATCGTTTACTGCACGTAAGTCGCCATAATCAACAACAAGATTTCGCACACTGAGTGCGTCTTGGCGAGATGGATCAGAATTATTCATCACCATTACAGTACGCAATTCACAGGACTTCTCAGACATCTAACGGCTAATCTGACTGTGTGATTGATGTCCGATTACTTCGCACAGAGCCAGCGTCTGTCAAGGCGGCGATGGCTCGTCGGGCCAAACCTGCACTTCTTGGCGAACTCGAACACGCTGAGCGTCTTGATGCACGATTGCGTGACATCACAGTTGAGCGAGATTCAAATCGTGCGCAGATAAATAGCTTGTCTAAAGATGTCGCGACCAAGCGTCGAGAAAAAGACGACACCGGCGCCGAAACGTTGATGAATCAAAGTAGAGCACTCGGTGAAACAGAAAAGAAACTAGCCAGCGAATATGACGAAGTCAGTGCGGCTTTGCGCGAAGTATTGCTGCTCGTGCCGAATATGCCGCATGCCGACGTGAGCGCGGGCAACAGCGATAAAGACAACAAAGTAGTCAAAGGTCCGATGCAAATGCCCGCTAAATTCGCCGACCATCAACGCGTGCCTCACTGGGAGACTGGTTCGGCGCTTGGCATTTTAGATAATGAGCGCGCCGTAAAAATCAGTGGCGCAATGTTCACGATGCAACGCGGGCTTGGCGCGACAATGGCTCGAGCGCTTTGTCAACTTGCGCTTGATCGCAATGCCGACGCCTACGAAGAGATTCGTCCACCAAGTTTGGTTTTGTCCAGCACTTTGACGGCAACAGGTCAATTGCCAAAGTTTGCCGACGACGCGTTTTCAATTCAGCGCGACGACCTTTGGTGCATTCCAACTGCCGAAGTGCCGTTGACAAGTTTGCACGCTGGCGAGACACTCAAAGTCGAAGAGTTGCCTCTGCGATATATGGCTCACACTTCGTGTTTTCGCCGTGAAGCCGGCTCAGCAGGTCGAGACACCCGCGGTATGTTGCGAACCCACGAGTTTGACAAAGTTGAAATTTTGGCCGTGACAACTCCACAACAAGCACCCGAGATGCTTGTTGAACTCACCAATCGTGTTGAAGCGACGATTGCTGCGCTTGGTTTGCCGTATCGGGTGCTTGAAATTTGCACGGGCGATCTCGGACAATCGCACCATCGCAGTTTTGACATCGAGGTTTATGCACCTGGCTGCGACCAATGGCTTGAAGTCAGTTCAATTAGTTGGTTCAGCGATTATCAAGCGCGTCGTGCCGATATTCGGTTTAAACAAACTGGTGCAAAGGGCAGTGAGATTGCCCACACGCTGAACGCATCTGCGTTGGCAGTTCCACGAGTTTGGGCTGCAATTCTTGAAAATTTCAGACAAGCAGATGGCTCAGTTGCGATTCCTGAAGTTCTGCAACCGTATATGCGAGGTGCAAAAGTAATCGCAGCCAAGTCATGACACTGCGCGATCGTCGCGTTCAATATGAAACAGCAGGCTTAGATCTCTCTGATTTAGATCGTGATCCAATCGTGCAATGGCATGCATGGTATGACCAAGCCGCCAGTGCTGGTGTCGCCGAACCAAATGCGATGACTGTTTCGACGCTCGATAAAGATATGGCTCCAGATTCGAGAGTGGTTTTGGCTCGCGGGGTCGATCACCGTGGTTTTATTTTTTACACGAATTACGACTCAGCGAAAAGCCAGCAACTAGTCAAAAATCCGGTGGCTAGTGCGGTGTTTGCGTGGCTTGATTTACATCGTCAAGTACGGGTGCGTGGCTCAGTGCAACGCGTTGCTGATCAAGAGAGTGACGAATACTTCGCTTCTCGTCCACGTGAATCACAAATCGGTGCATGGGCATCGCCGCAGTCGCAAGTTATCAGTGACAGAAATTTTCTTGAACAAAGATTCGCCGAATTTCGTGCGAAATTCAACGATCAGTCGGTGCCTCGTCCGCCATATTGGGGTGGCTGGTTACTGGTGCCTTCGGCGATTGAGTTTTGGCAAGGTCGCCCAAGTCGGTTGCACGATCGATTTGTTTACACGTCTGAAAAATCAGCCCAGCAGTGGCAGATTCAGCGACTCGCTCCGTAATTATTGTTTCGCTGGTTGCCAGGTCTTTGCCGTAGCCGTTAGCGCACCGATCAGAGCTTGCGTATGAGGTGTCAGACCGTCGCCTTGCCAGTCTTTCCAAAATCTTCCGACCCCGCGTACGCGAGGTGGCAATTCGATCTGCACGCCTGCAAGTCGCGGCAAGTTAACAGGGTTATTTTCATGCAATCCGCGCAAGTCAACAGGAATCGTCTCAAGGTCTTGGCAGATCTCGTAATCAGGCAGTGCTTGCACGAGGTGTGTTGAGAGGTGCCCAGCCAGGTGGCGATTTCGTCCACCTAAAAGTAGTGAGGTGAAAAAACCATCGCGACCAAATCCGTGCACGGTGATTACGACATCAACGTGTTCGATGAAACTTTTCAACGAGTTCGAAAACTTTGGCGAAACTTCGTGCGATGGCACGTGCCATTTGAGTCCTTGAGGCTGATGCACGCCGTAATACGACGAATCTGATTGCTCAGCCGCCTGTTGGGCAATTACGTCTGTGAGATGTTCGAGCCCGCCACCGTGATACGCCATGAAGCCAAACTTGCCACGTAGTTCGACGACTTCTTGCACCTCTGGGTGGGCGAGCAACTTGGCAAACATCATCAGGTTTTGCTCGACTTTTTTCGACTCACCACAATTGCCGTTACGACAACAGCAGTCAAGATCACAGCAAGCCGTGAAGCGCCCTGTTCTTGAAGAAATGATACAACTTTTGTCTGCCAGCGTTCTACGCGCCTAACAAAATTAGCCGAGTTGCTTTCGCTGATTGCTGCGTACCAGTAGGCAATCAAATAGATGCCGGTCAAAGTCACAAAGCCTGCACCAATCTTTTCAATTATGTTTAGACGATTTTTAATAAGCGTGACTAGACCGGTTTTTGCAAACGCCAAACTCACGGTAAGTGCAGTGACCAACATCGCCATACCAAGCCCGTAAAGCAGAATGCTGATTACGCCGGAGACGAAACCATTTACGGCAATTGAGCCAAAAACTGCTGTTGTCAAAAAACCAATCGTGCAGCCAATTGAAGCGATTGCATAGGCAACCCCGTAGACAACTGTCGCTCGAAATGTTCTGGTTTGTACGCCGCCAATTTGTGGCATTGCAAATTTTGGTGTCCAGCCACTGAGCATGCGCACACCTGCAACCAGCAACCCGATGCCGATCACGAATGATGCATATTTTGCGTTGAATTCAATCCACTGGGTGAACAGGCGTGAGATCACGCCGATGACAAAAAAGATTCCAAGAAAACCGACCGAAATTCCTGCGCCAACAACTAGCGCCCGTCGCAGACGCTCGCTTGTCGTCAAATTTTCTTCTTCGCGAGTGCCAAGAAAAAACAGCAAGTACGTTGGCAACAAAACGAAACCACACGGGTTGACAGCAGCGAGAATACCGAGCACAAATGAGTAGGCAAAGTTACCTTCGATGGCCAAGATCATTTCAATAACTCTGTCACGACTTGGTCAAGTTTGCTGACACTGAGTTCGCCGGCAGTTTGCCTAACTACAAGGCCTTGCGCGTTTATCGCCAACGTCACAGGCGCAGTGCTGATGCCAGTTTTTGAAATAAACCGACCATTGTCATCTAGATAAATTGCAAAATCAGCCCCATATTTTTGTGCGAATTCTGTGGCGATTTTTGCCGAGTCTTTGATATTTATCCCCACAAAGTTGACACGCCCGGCGTATTTTCGGGCGCCCGATGCAAGTACCGGCATTTCTCGTCGACACGGCTCGCAGGTCGAATACCAAATATTGATAATTGTCGGCGTACCGAGAAGAGATTTCGTTGAAACAGTTTCACCAGCAACGCTTTTTAGATCGACTTCAGCAAGTTGTCGGCCCGTATTGTCAGTATTTGTAGCGATCTCATTTGATAGATCGTAAGTTTCAATCTCGGTGCTGATGAATGGCTGGACGAGAAGAATTCCTAATACGAAAACAATAAAAATTGCGGCGACTTGCTTTACAAGGCGTGTTCTGGCAGGCACGAGAGCAGGCTATCTACTGCTTTCTAGCCCACCAGAACACGCAATTCAGCGCAGTTAAGCAACCCAGTGCTCGGGGAGAGGCACCTCTTTGATTGTTAACACCGCGTTCGACTTTGTTACCGGACGCCCACGTGGACGCTTGGTCGAGCGAATGCGACCCTCTTCGATTAATTCGCCGCCCCACACGCCCCAAGGTTCACTTCGGGCGAGTGCGCCGGCCAAGCATTCAGCTTTGGTTGTACATCGCGCACAAATTGCTTTGGCGCGGGCCATGTCTACGAACTCTTCAGAGAAAAACAAATACGACAGAGTTCCGTTGCCGTCATTGCAGCGCATTGCCGACAGCACGAATTCAGGGCTGTCATCGATGGCGAATTTAAAGTTTTCACTCATCTGGGTTTCGTTGAATTGTGTGTCTAACAGTGTCATTTCTCTTCCTTTCGTGTTGTGTAATAGTTGATTTAGCCAATTTGGCTTCACGCCGGAAAAACAAAAAGACCGCCGGGTTTTCACCCGACGGTCTCGTGGATCTCTCCGACGTGAAATCTTTTTACGTCAGAAGCCCCTCGAGATGTCGGGCCGGTTGTTTGGTTGAATAATCAACGAAACTTTTCGCTGTACCAAACCAGCGTGATTTGCTTGATTTGGTCGCGAAATTGGTAAATTTCGTCGCGCACGAATTGAACGCGCGCACATTGAACGTGCGAACAGCAGCAATTGCTGATGGGCTCAAAATTGTGACGAACATGAAGTAACTACTCAACCATGTTTCTGAGCCGATTCCAAGCGATTTAAATTGACAGCCGGGCGAAAGCCACCTGAGCCAATACTGGCTAGGGTTTTAGCATGACGCAACCTGGCTCAAAAGTTGTGCTTCCGACCTCATTGCCAGATGTTGGGCGTCGATTTTCAACGGCACGCAAAGTGCGTCTCGGCGATGTCACCCCCAAGGGTCGACTGCGGCTTGACGCTGTGGCGCGGTATCTGCAAGATATTGCGACTGACGATTCGCTTGATGGCAGTTACAGCGAACCACATTCGTGGGTTGTGCGCCGAACCCAAATGTGGGTAAGTAGTTTTCCAAAGTATTTAGATCAAATTGAACTTACAACTTGGTGTGGAGCATTGGGCTCACACTGGGCAGAGCGTCGCACACAAATTAAATGTAACGGTGTCGTGGCAATTGAAGCCGCGGCACTGTGGGTGCGAGTTGATTTCAAAACGATGAAGCCTGTTGCACTATCGGCAGACTTGGTGGCGTTGCTTGAAACTGCAACTGGTGGAAGAAAAGTCTCGTCACGACTTGAAATTGGCAAAAATTTGCCAGATCTAGATAGCAACAATGCAACATCTCAAGATTGGCCGATTCGATTCAGCGATATGGACGCAGTGGGTCACCTGAACAACGCTGCTTATTGGGAAGTGCTCGAAGAATATCTTGGTGCCAACTCAGGCCAACGCGCACCGCTGCATGCCACAGTTGAGCATCACGGAGCAATTGACCCAGGTAACAGAGTTCGTATTGTCACCCAGCAACTTGAAGGTCGAGTTGTGCTGCGTCATGTTCTTGATGACGGCGAAGTTGCTGCAGTTACAGAACTTATTTTGGCGTAACAGTATTTTCTTTGAACACGTTCTCGCGATAAAACTTTAATTCGCGAATACTTTCGCGCACATCGTCAAGAGCGCGGTGAGTGCCCGACTTTGTCGGACGAGAAATTTCAAGTCCCGGATACCAACGCTTTGCTAGTTCTTTGATCGTCGATACATCGACACTGCGATAGTGCAAGAAGTTTTCAATTTCGGGCAAATATTTTGCAAGAAAACGGCGGTCGGTGCCAATTGAGTTTCCACACAACGGAATCGTGCGTGGTTCAGCAACATGCTTCTTTATAAATTCAAGTGTCTGCGCGCCAGCCTGTTCAAGAGTCACGGTTGATGCTTTAATTGCTGTCAATAATCCCGAGGTTGTGTGCATCTGAACAACGAACGGGTCCATCGCCGCAAGAACTGTCTCAGGTTGGCTGATAACTAAATCTGGCCCTTCGGCAACAACGTTCAGTTCATCATCGGTGATCAACGTGGCGATTTCGACGATTACCTCGGTCGCTGGGTCGAGACCAGTCATCTCAAGATCCATCCACACAAGCACGCCAAGCAATCTATTAGTTTTCGCGCTGCACAGCACTTCTGCCAACTGGCTGTTGGGCTCTATCGTCTTAGGCGTGGCAAATTCACCATCAACTAACGAGTCACGCAAGCCCACGCTCGTACCTGTCAAACGACTTGACGCCGATCTACCTTTGCCTGCACCCGCGCATGCCGGTGACGCGGGCATCGATTTGCACGCACGAATCGACGCAGTTTTGCCGGCGCGTGGTGGGCGAGTGCTTGTTCCAACAGGTATTGCTGTTGCGATTCCTTTTGGTTTTTTTGGACAAGTAGTGCCGCGCAGCGGACTCGCATTGAAACACGGCATCTCCCTTGTCAATACTCCGGGCATCATCGACAGCGGCTATCGCGGCGAGTTGCAAGTGATCATGATCAACACCGACCCAACGAACGAATATCACGTCAAGCGTGGCGATCGTATTGCGCAACTAATTATTCAAGAAGTCGTGGCGACAACCTGGCAAGTTGTTGATGAACTCGATGAGAGCGAAGATCGTGGTGGCGGCTTTGGCCACTCAGGCCGTTAAGACTTTTATTTCGTCACGCGTTGCGAAATTATTTCGCGGTCACTTAGATCTTTAATTTGTTCTGCTGACAAACCCAAGAATTCTCGCAACACTTCGGCATTGTCTTCGCCACGATATTTAGTTATACCGCGAGTAGAAGTGTCAGAGCCCGAAAACATCCACGGTGAGTTCGGCAATTTCACTTTGCCGTCACCGCGGTCGTCAACTTCAACAAACGCATTTCGCTCGCTAGCCCATTTCGTTTTCGCTACTTCGCTAACTGTGCGCATTTGACCCATTGCCAGTTTGTTTTCATCAAGTCGGCGCTCAAGCTCGTCAACAGTTTCAACTGTTAGTGCCCAGTCTTTAATTAGTTGCATTAATTCGGCAAAGTTTTTGATGCGCAATGCCACGGTCTTAAATCTTTCGTCGTTCAAAAGATGTGGCGCCTGCATTGCGCCAACAAAGAAATCAAATGTTCCTCGCTCGGCGGGGTGCCCGCTGACGACTGAAGTTATGCCGTCTTTGGTCGTCAGCACTGCGTAGTCTTCGGGACGAAACGAACGAATCGCGTCAGGCGAAACTGGCTCTTCCCATAAATCGTCGTGTGCATGTTCGTTGACGTAGAGCAAAGTTTGTGCCATCGACAAGTCGATGTATTGACCCTCACCGTTGCGTTCGCGTTGAAACAGCGCCGCCAAGATCGCGCTCGCACACTCAATTGCGGTATAGACGTCGGCATGGCTGAACGGGTCGTTGGCGTATTGCCCCCCGCGTGCGTCGCCCTGACGCTTCGTTAGGCCCATTTCAGCGTTAATTACGGGGGCAAACGCCCTTCGGTTCACCCAGGGGCCGGTGTTGCCATACCCGGTGATTGAGGCATAAACCAGCCGCGGGTTTTTCTTGCGCAAAGTTTTTTCATCGAGTCCCAATCGCGCCATCACGCCTGGGCGAAAGTTCTCAATCAACACGTCACATTTTTCAATTAGCTGTTTTATGATTTCAACTGCTTCAGGTTTTGTTAGATCTAGCGAAATGTTTCGCTTGCCGACATTTTGTTGAATGAAATATGTTGCATTTGAATTCACTCGTGGACTTGAAAACCGAGTCAAGTCGCCAGTGGGTTGCTCAACTTTGATTACGTCAGCGCCGAGGTCACACAACATTCGTGTTGCATGTGGCCCAGAAAGCACTCGAGTGAAGTCGAGAACGCGGACGCCTTCGAGTGGGCGCATCGTGGCTAGTTGAGCGTCACGCCGAGCGTGCGCAATGCCAGCGATGCGTAGAGCGCAACACCGTGAGCCATTGAAGACTCCTCAAACATCACACGGTTCGAATGGTTCGGCGCGGCATTCGCTGGGTTCACGTTTAATGGTGTGCCACCAATGAAGACCATTGCCCCCGGAATCTTGTTCAACACATAACTAAAGTCTTCGGCGCCCATCACAGGTGCTTTCATGTTTATTGCGTTTTCTTCGCCAAGTAGCGAGCCCGCAACGTCAAGGGCGAATGCCGCACTCGGGTCGTCGTTCACCGTGACTGGGTAGCCAATTCTGATCTCGACTGTCGCTTCCATTTCGTGTGCGGCGGCAATTCCTTCGGCCACTCGACGAATCGAATCGTGCACTTTGTTGCGGGTCTTTTCGCTCACTGCACGAATCGTCCCTTCAATTTGTGCCGTCTCCGGAATCACGTTCGAAGCAGTGCCAGCGATCAATTTCGTAATCGTCACAACTGCCGGGTCAAAAGTTTCAATTCGACGAGTGATCATCATCTGTAGCGCCTGCACGATTTCGCACGCCACAGGTATCGGATCAAGTGTTCTAAACGGCTCGGACGCATGACCACCTTTGCCTGAAATCTTGATTGACACCACGTCGCTTGAAGCCATCAGCGGGCCACTACGAGTACCGACAACGCCTGTGGGCATCGAAGACGTGATGTGCAACGCATATGCCGCTTTGATCGGCGACTCACTGCCATCTTTGTGTTTTGCCACGTCGAGCAAACCTTCTTCGAGCATGAATTTTGCGCCGTGGTGACCTTCTTCGCCGGGTTGAAACATAAACAACACGCGACCAGGTATTTCACCGCGACGGTCGCTGAGCAATTTTGCGGTGCTGACCAACATTGAAGTGTGCGTGTCGTGTCCGCACGCATGCATACAGTTCTCGGTCTTTGATGCGAAATCAAGGCCGGTATCTTCGGGCATCGGCAGGGCATCCATGTCGCCACGCAACATCACTGTCGGTCCGGGTTTGTCGCCGGTCAACATTGCTGCGATACCGCTTGTTGTTTTATGCAGAGTGATATCAAGTGGCAGGCCTTCAAGAGCGCTCAAAACTTGTTCGCGAGTTTTTGGCAGTGTGTTGCCGATCTCGGGCCACTTATGCAAATTTCGACGCAGGTCAATTGTTGTGTCCATCAAACCGTTGACTTGATCCTTCAATCCGACAGCCGCACCGTGTCGTTCTTGAGCAGCAGAAGTTGGTTTGTTTGAGCCTTGTTTTGCCATAGGGCAATCGTAGCTACGTATATAAACTGTGCATATGTTGACAGTTGAATTCACCATCGAACCGTTCGTTGAAGGCGACCCAGGTGTTCATGTCACTGCAGCGGTTGCCGCAGTTGAAGCGCATGGCGTCGCCGTTGATTTCGGCCCGTTCGGTTCGTTGTTCAGTGTTGACGACGAAGCGCTTCCGAGCGTTGTCGCCGACTTATTGCGCGTGGCCTATGGCAACGGCGCAACTTTTGTCAACATTTCAGTTTCACGCTTTGACTCATGAAAGCCACCGCGCAAGATTCGCTGATCAAAACAATTGAACCGTTACTTGCGGCAATTGGTGCAACGTTGATCGATCCTGATCACATCAAGCCCGGCGATGTGCCACTTGAAAGCAACGGCGTCGTAGTTGCGGCGGTTCGACTCCCTGCGTTGCACGGCGCGTTAGATCGGATGATCGAATCGGTTGAACGCGAACTCGGCGCCAAACTTTCAGATCTTTCGCGTACGGCAAAACAGCGCGCGATTCGACTTCTTGACGAGCGCGGGGCGTTCACTTTGCGTCGCGCTGTTGAAGATGTTGCCGACTCGATGGGCGTCTCGCGCATCACCGTCTATAACTATCTCAACTCACTGCACCGCTAACTGTTAAAGCTTGCGCAGGTGCACTGCGTTGACTTTGTGGTCAGCGCCTTTGTGCAACACGAGTGACGCGCGCGAGCGCGTGGGCTCAATATTTTCTTTCAAGTTCTTGCCGTTGATTCCAGCCCAGATCTCATGGGCGAGCGAAATTGCCTGCTCTTCGGTGAAATCAGCAAAGTGCTTGAAAAAACTGTCTGGGTCTTGAAATATCGTCTTACGCAAAGTTTGAAAGCGCTCAATAAACCAATTCTCAATGTCAGTTTCGACGGCATCTATGTAAATCGAGAAATCAAAATAGTCAGACACGAAGTCGTTCGTTGCCGAGCCAACCTGCAACACGTTTAATCCTTCAATGATCAAAATGTCAGGTTGTCGCACGATTTCTTCTTGATTCGGCATCACGTCGTATATGACGTGGCTATAAACGGGTGCAGCAACTTCGGGCATTCCTGCTTTTACATCGCGCACAAACTGCAGCAGTCGTTTCGTGTCGTAACTTTCAGGAAACCCCTTGCGATTCATCAGCCCGCGTTCTTCAAGCACTGCGTTCGGGTACAAAAAACCATCTGTCGTGATCAATTCA
>OFRI01000116.1_pt1 | contig 20464 bp, 27 predicted proteins | sample 1543031 | NCBI WGS metagenome assembly OFRI01 (sample SAMN07774226, study PRJEB24372) | wastewater metagenome
CATGGCTCTTACATTAGATTTAAACAAACTTTTGACATCTCATTTGATATCAGCGCATAGGTCTTTAAAAGCATATTAATTTTGTCTGAGATATTGTTATGCTTTGACAGATAGTGTTCATACTCTTTATGAGATATGAAATTGATTGACCATGTGTAAAGTCTCTCTTCAGCAGCTTGCTCATCTTGTAGCTCTTGAATTTGCTTTCTCATCTCAGTTAAAAGTGTCATTAACTGATCAATTTTCTTAATTTTTTCTTTCATCATTTGTGGTATTTGTTGTGCGTTACCGAGTCGCACCCCTCGTTTTATTTATTTATTTAATGCATTTGATAATTCAGCTCTTGATTGTGCTTTGTAAAATTCATCTTCATCATATTCAAAAGCTGTTTTTTTGTTTTCAACTGTATCGAATACTACATATCCAAATAACATCCCAAATTTTATAACTTCTTTTACTATAAATCTTTCTGTTTTCATCTTGTTTATGTTTTGTTTTGTGCCTTACTGACCTTACAAAGGTAGACAAGTTTTTTATATATGCAAATAATTATCATAATTTATTCACATTTTTTTTATTGGGCCACAAAAAAGAGCAGCCATTGCTGACTGCTCTCACCTAATTACCACATTTGATGGCTTTACGAAAAAGCTAGGTATTGGGTTGCCCCATTTATCTTTTTGGCCTTTAGTATTTGACCTCTATTTCCTTTTGCTTTGTAGCTGACATGTACCCAATCAGGCTGTGAGTCATTGCCAAACTCCCATATCATCTGATCAAAGGTAATGTTTTGCTTGATATATTCAAAAATTTCTGCATTTGTTATCTTGCCATATCTATCAGCATCAAGATCCATGGCTTGAGCTTTACAATGCTGCGAGCTCGCACTCCCCTTCACAGCCCTATTTAAGGCACCGGAACGGTACCCAGATGAGATATGAATGGGCACTCCAAAATGATTCCTTAATGGCTCGAATACTTTCTCACATAGCAACTTTGCAGATGCCAGGTGAACAGGATCAGTGATAGTATTATCAATGCCTCTTCTCTTAGCAGTATCTGAATGACAGAATTCTACTAATGTAACGTGTGCGCTTAAATTCATCTTATTTTGTTTTATCATTAAACTGGTAGCCAAATACTACCAACACAATATTTTTAATTAATTCAAATAAACTATCAGACATTTCATCAGTTAATAATGGTGTGTGAAAAGATACAAGTTTATCAACCATAAAAAGTCCAAGCATTGCAGCAAGTAATAAAGATATGAATCTTGTGAGCCATGCTTTCTGATCAAGGCTTGAATCAATCATCTTATTAAAATACCAAACACCTAGAGCTATAAATGCAAGTGAAAGTATTATACCGAAGATCATCACATATCCACCTTCGGCATACATGATTACTTATCTTCCTTAGTCAACTGAGATAATGTAGCTGTCACTGTACCAGCCGCTACAAGATATCCACCAGCAGCAACAACAGCAGCTGGCAATGATACTGGAAGAGCTACAATAGTGCCACCGATTACACCCAGTGCAATACCAATCTTCTGTACTTTCTGCCAAAACTTAGGAGTCTTAGCTTGCCATCTTTCTTTTAGTTCCATATTGTAATTCTTTAGGTAGTATTGCAGCCATAAGTTCAGGATACTTTGCTGATGAATTCATATCATTGTCTGATGTTTGAATGCGATCCTCAAGGCAGTCATATAGTTTGGCCTCAACTCTCTCTAGTTTACCCTCAACCATTTCTAGTCTACTGGTGAAATAATTAAACATCAAGACGACAATCAGAGTTAATAACCCTATCATCCCATTCTTTTTAACTGCTGTAGCTATTGAAACTGGATCCATACTATAATATGTATTTCTGTTCCGTATAACTACTTAATGTTAATATCTTTTAATATGTTTAAATTAACTGCCATTAAATTTAGGCTAATCAATTCTCAAAATCATAGTCATCATAAGGGATGGCACACCAATCCTCTGCATCAAAGATATTCAAAGATAGTAGCATAGTCCATCCAGCTACCATGTCTTGACCTTGATTGATAAAAGGATCTGTTCCTATCTCAGCTGTGATATCAGAGAATTCAGTCCATCTGTATTGCAGCATAGTTGTTTTGATATCATTACAGATTAACAAGCAATCTGAATGAACCTCATTGATTTGTCTATAGTTTGAAAGATTGTACTTGTCACATATAGTGATCACAGCATTTATCCTGACATATCCAGCACCCATTCCACCAGGCTGCAATGTTGACACCATGAGAGGATACTGTGCAGCATCTCTGCTGATTGCATCAAGGAAGTCACCTTGAAAAAACTCATTTATTTGCCGATGCTGTGTTGCGATCTCTTGCAGCTCCAGCATTATTTGGTTTAGAGTCTTTTCCATTTAGGTATGTTTTGAGTTTGTCAATCTGTTTTTTACTAGCTGTGAATTTTTTCATACTATCCATCCAAAAGGTTTGTATCCAGTCTGATCCTTAGTTACTGATTCATTGCACTCGTTATTATCGCAGCACAATAGATACTCAGGATACTTGACTCCATTGTCATCTTTCAAGAAACCAATCAGTCTCTGCTTGTAAAAATACGCATCTTTCCGTAGCATATCTCTAAGATGTGCAGTTTCTGTATCTGTATTGGCTGTCATTGTTTCATCTGACTGGCGGCCTACAGCTTTATTAGTTAGCTTCTCATTAAGTATGGCAGCTGATCTGAAGTCAACAAATGCTACCAAACAAGGTATGACATAGTCATTCATTAGAGTCAAGTAGTCTTGAGTCCATGTGTTTGTTTCAACCCTATTCAATAGGGCCTTATACAATGGTGTTCCGAGTGCTGGCTGAAGATGCATATCTTGAGATCGCTTGATACTGACTGCCAATATCTTGACATCTGTATTCATATGGATCAGTCCAAGTTTTTTAAGATTCTCAACAGATAAAAGATAGTTCATGGCTTATTGTTTTTTTATTACTAATTGTTGCGCCCAAATATGTCTGCAATATGGAGTGCTCACTTTTGTATCAGGATTCGTATACCATCCACCTCTATAATTCCACACATTGCGATCCACTCTTGAGCTGATATTATTGATCTCATCCCTTGTGTAAAGTCTATTTACATCAAGTAATCTTGCACAGAAATTCCTTGTTCTACCATCTGGCAATTTTGGAGGACCGGATATACCTGGTCTTTTTTGATAGCTGTACACTACCATGAACTGATCAATGGGAGCTGGAGCTTGGTCCAGCAATTGCTTTCCCAAATCAGTGACCTCACCTTCAAGCAATAGTTCGAAGGCAATCAGTCTCTCAGTTGACTTGGCCACCTCTTCAATGCTTGCACCAGTTGCTGTAGATATTGCAGCCGCATCCTCACCATCAATAAGCATTGATAGAATTGATTTCTCAAGTCCAGATATATTAGCTTTCACCTCACCAATAGTGGCAAACATCATCTCTTCTTTGCTGAATACCTCATCTGATGGTGTATCCCATTCAATGATATTAGTCTTTAGGACCTTGTAATCTTTAGAATCTACACCATATTCAGAGAATATCTGTATCTCATCAGCTGAGAATTCGTGTTTATGATCACATGAAGATAGTGTAGTCGTTGGTAAACCTACAATTTTGCGAGCTTGTTCCTCTGCAATTGTTGGGAATGATGCCAATACTATCTGCAATGCAGCATCAGGAGTCAATATTCCTGACTTAATACTAGCAGCCACCTCAACAAGTGATGCAATTTGAGCACCATTTAAGGCACTCTTAGCCACGTCTACTTGTGCTGCATCAGTTGCACCTACATTATCAACTGTAGGAGCTGCAATTGGAGCAGCTGTCTGAAGATTTATAGGTTTCACATCTACTAATTTAAGTGATCCAAGATATCCGGATAGCTTGACCATGTAATTAATCAGCCATTCAATCTGCTTTTGTCTTGAATTGATGTATGTGCCCTTGTATATCTCAAACAAATCAGCCGTTTCAGCTGCATTGAATGAGCCATTCGGAGCAATACCAAACAATGATGGTGCCACCACTGAATGAGCTACAAGGATATTCTGCTGCACTGATTTCTCAGTCATCAAATATCTTTCATGTAGGTTATTACCATTCAATGGCAATACTGTTGGTGCCTCATCAGCTCCATTGCTGAATGTGATGATTATCTCACCAGCATCTTCAACAGATTGTGTGCGGCCCTTGATTTGTTCTTTTATCTTTCTTTCCTCTTCAGCTGTCTCAGGCTCACCTGATGCTAGGTTGATCAATGTACCAGCCTTGAATCCATTCTGTAATTCGTACATATGGAACTTAGAAATGTCAACATCAGTCTGAATAGCCGTAATTCCACCATAGTATGGAGGCTTTGGATAGATTCCTTTCTCTCCTCTAGCTTGCTTAGATGGCTCCTTGTAGTACAGCATAAATGATCCAGTGCGATTGTTCTCATCTAGTGCTGGATAGCTTCTATAGTTAGTTGTTTCAGGAGTCTGCTGCAATGCTGACCAGTCATCAGATACATAGTACAGTCTTTCATCCTCAGTCATTCTGACAAGATCAATATCCATGTGCTCCCATCTAGCCACCTTGGTACCTTCTCTGTTCCAAGTTCCTACCACAGCCATTGCACCAAAGACCTCAAAGTCAAATGCCATACGCTGTGCAATCTCATTCATATCAAAGTCAGAGAATGGATTTGCAAGGAATGCACTCAAGTCACCGCTAACAGTCTCAAGACCGCCACCAGCGATGTAGTATGTTTTATTCTTTATAATTCCTTGATGCCAGGCAGAGCCTTGTAGTAGCTCTATCAAAAAAAACGGATAGTCATTTTTCCGCCCCCATTTGATGAATCCACGCTGACGATCCTTCTCCTCAATAGGTTGAAGGTATTGCTTGCTGAATGATAGGCTGGTGATCTTACTCATATATATTATTTATTATTGTCGTATGGAATTCATTTGATGGTGAATCATCCTCCCAGACATGTGCTCTACCTTCCTCACATAGTCCATCAGCTAGTTCCGGATCTAAGTTGCTGCTAGATGTCTGCTCATAGATTCTGTATGTGTAGAATCCAGTGTAAGGGAATGTCACATCCACCTCATCAGTAATCTCAAACTCATCAAATCTTTGTGTAGATGTTGAGATGTTTGGCAAGATGCAATATACCTTCTCAAAGGATTGCTCCTCTTCAAATTCAAATAGCCAATAAGGGGCTGCTATCGTTTGCAGTTCCGTCACTGTCACTATCAGTGTTGATGTCTGATATCTCTCTATTCTTAACATCTATCTTCTTTATTATTTTAGGACCAACAGCCTCAAAGATGTGCAGCAGTCCAAGTTGTATATAAAGCTCCTCATTCCCCTCCTCAATGATGAAATATCTATTCACCAAGTTACTCTTTACTTTTGCTCCAATGAATCTCTTTTGTATTTTCATGGCTCTAATTTAATAAAAAAAGGGAAAGGAATACTCATCCTCTCCCCTTCTTAGTTTATGAGTAGGCAGATATTAAACTACTGGAGATTGTTGAGTCAACAAAGTAGCAATGATACCAGCTGCTACATCCGGCACCTCATTGTTTTCAAGACCAGCTAAAACGATTGTGTGACCGTTTCTGTCTGACTTGATAACTCCTGAAGTGTATTCAGATGCATCATTCACTTGTAGACCTTCATCAAGTCCAAGTGCTACATAGTTACCATCAGCTTTCTCAACAAGGCAAACTACCTCATTCTGTGCAAGCAAGTGGATCTCAGCACGTAGCTCCTTTGTATCTGATGCTAGGATCATGTTCAAAGTTTGCTCATACCAAAGTGTACCATTGTCCTTGTTCACTCGGATTGGTGCAGTATAGCTGGAAAGATTTGATTTCAATTTGTACTGGAATACCTCACCAGTGACAGTCAATGTAGTTATTTCATTGCCAGTCAAAGTTGGTCCAGTAGCGATTGCGGAAAGTGGGAATAAAATAACAGACTTGATGCCACCCTTTCCATTGGTGCATGTTCTGTCATTAAACCCAGTTGTCATATTACATGCCATCTCTTCTGTATTTTTAAAGGGGAGACCTCAGCCTCCCCATTGTTTTTAATTAGTTAGGTGAACCAGTTCCGTTCCAAACTCCGATTTGATCCAAGAATGGTACTTGTACCCCAGCTCTGAACTTAGATCTGATATAGATAACATCATCATCTTGTGAATACCACAAGTCGTAGTTATCAAAGTCAGAAGACAAGTCAGTTCCGAATACGAAATGAGATGCTTTACCAGTGTAGATATTATCTAATGTATTCAATCCTGGTACTTTAACCACTCGCATATCTGTACCTGGTACAATGATCTCCTCCATTGTAGCAATTTGTGCTGGAGAATAATGGAAGAAATTAAGATCTACCAAGTTCTTCATCAAGTAGTTGAAGTTCTCACGGCCAGCGAAACAAACGAAATCAGCAGATTCTGCCACAGCTTCAGGTGTATTTGTGAAACACTCATAGAATACATCGTATGCATTAGATGCATCAATAGATGCTACAGCTGAAGTATTCAAGTTCACACATCCGTTAGCAGTAGTCAAGAACTGACGGTATCCATTCATCCACTGAAGGTTACCAGTACCAGTTGCTTTGTTACCTTTCCAGATCAACTTGTCTAACTCAAGAGCATGAAGGCTCAAAAGGTAGTTAGTGATTTGTGCTTCAAAAGGAAGATTCTTGTCCTCAGCAGATGCACCTGGAGTCAAAGCCAATTGTGTCCAAAAACCAGCTAGGTCTTTTTGACAAAATCTCTTCATGTATCCAAGAGTCTCAACAGCAATTGCACGATCAGTGAAGATAGTATCTCCAGATGGAGTCATTTCACAATCACCAGCTTGGTAAGTCAAAGTGTCATCCAATAATTTAATCTCTTCAGATCCTTTGATACCTTCTTGGATAGTGATGTAACGCAAAGTCTTTGCTTCAGTTACTGATCTAGTGATCAAGTCTTCTCTTTGCTCATCTACATATGCTGCCAATCCTGACACATCGTAGTCAAATTTTTGTTTGATAAACTTTTTTAAGCTCATTTTTCTAGTTATTTAATTTGTGATTTAAGAAACAACTGTCTTGCAGTCATTGTACTATTTACTCTTGCGAATTTCTCGCTCTCAGTAGTGCTGTTTGATGGCATTGCCTTGAATGATTCGAAGTCATTTTTCATTGATGACATCTCTGTGCGTAGTGTCTCATTTTCAGTAACAATAGTCTGCATCATTTCTCCTAAAGACTCGATAACCTTTGAGAATGATTCCATCTTTGTACTCACAATTGACTCTACATCAGCTGTACTCATTGATTCTTTTGACATTTCTTGCTCATTGATAGCTGCTATCACTGCTGTTGCAATGTCATAGGCTGCGCCCATCTCAATGTTCAAAGTTGCTGCGATTGCCTCTGTAGCTTTCTCTAAAGCTGCTGGTATCTCTTCTGAAGATATAGCCTCGAAGTCTGCTGATGCAGCCTCTTCTGTAGCTCTTTCATCAATTACCTCAACCACTACACCATTGGCATCAGTGATGATCTTAATTCCAGTGAATTCGCCACCTAGTTCATGTGTACCTTCAGGAGCTGGAATTTGCTCACCATCAGCAACAATGAATACAGTAGTACCTACTGCTAGTTCACCTTCGTATGATACAGCTGTACCATCCAAAAGCACTGCCTCACCAAATACTTGAGCTTCAGCAGCCTCAGTAGATGTTGAAAACATTGCTTTCATGTCAGCAATTGCATCCATTACTTTTTTGAAGTTCTCGTTCATTTGATTGTTATTTAATTATACTATGTTTTATTGTTCCAAAATTCCTAATTCTTTGAGCTTTGCCTCTGACCATCTCTTGCCAGCTAGGCCACCCCACAATAGAAAGCTGATGGTACCACATGCTGATGTATCTTCAGGATTGTAATACTCCTCAGCTCTTGATAGGTAGCTATACATGCGCTTGATTATGTCAACACTGACAGTTTCTTTGTTGGCTAGAGTAGTGGCTCTCAAGCGGCCCACTCTTGTGGCGCACTTATTACCATTCTTTTCATTCAGTTCTATCCCTCTCTTGGCATTGTTGCTGACAGCATCCGGATAGTCATTGTAAAAGTTGATGTAATCTTTGACTTTCTTTAGCTCCTCAAATATCTTAGCCATCATCTCAGTCTCAAGAGTGCGATCAGTTTCAGTCATCACAAATACACCCTCAACAGAATATCCAGTCCATTCACCAGCCTTTGCCTTTGCCCACACCTCTGGATCAGTCACCTTGTAGCTAGTGATCCAAGATCCATCATTCACATCCTTGAATCTTTCAGGAGCTGTGAATCCTTTCTCATTATCTATCTGGTAGCTGTGGATCATGTGAATACCCTTCACCACATTGGATGAATTGTGCTCAATGTTTACATTGTTGAAGTTGCCTCTTCTAGCATAATCAAAGATAATATCCTTGATTGCTTTCTTTGTGAAGACTACATAATACTCCTCACCACTATTAGGATCATGTCTATAGATTGGTGTATCCGCAGATATAGCCACCCCAGTGATAACTTGCTCCTCATCATTGAATTGAAATTTCTTTTGCTGTGAGAATGTCTGAAAGCTAATCTCATGCGCTGGATCAGCAACAAGTGAATTAAACTCCACAGATGTATCCTCTTCATTGAGATCTATTCCAATCTCATATATAGGCAAATCTTTCATCATATTAGATAATATGTATTTTTGTTCCATGTTATTTGTTTACCCACATAAAAAAAGCAAGGACATCAGTACCATTGAGCACTCAATCAGATGGGCCTTGAAACAATATCCTACAGCTGAGATCTACATCATTGGTGATATGGTGCCAGGATACAATAATCTCACACCTGATGCAAGATCACCTATCAGAGGCTGTGACGTGACTCACAAGCTGCTAACATTTGCAAGGAAAGTCAAAGGTGATTTCATCTATATGAATGATGATTTCTTTATTGGTCCTAAGTTCAATCCGAATGCAGTGATGTCTAATGGTAATCTATCAATCAATGACAGCCATGCACCCACATATCAAGAGGCTTGTCAGAATACAATGGATGCACTCAAAGCAATGGGATGCAGCACCATTAATTTTGAATGTCATGCACCAGTCAAGATGAATAGTCAGCTCTTGATAGATCTGTTTGACTCAATATCTTGGGATGGCCATAATCACTTTGTCAAATCTCTATATCTAAACTACTATCAGATAGCTCATTCACCTGGTCAAAATGTTAAGATAGCTAATGATACAAAAAAGGCCCAACAATTGCTGGACCTCTATGGCTCATTCTCATGCTCAGATCAGTGGATGAGAGGGAGCTCACAAGTTAAATTCCTTACCACACACTGAGCTTGTTCTGTATAGCCACGTTATTCTGTGTGCTAGTAATATCTGATTCAAGGACATACACCTGATTGACTCCAGCTGATTGCTCCGCAGCCAATGCTGTGAGATCAGTCTGCTGTGTATTAGTGTTCGCATTCTGCCCACCTAATGCAGCTGATCCAGCTCCAGCAGATACACCTCCCCCAGTGTCAAAGGTTGGTGCAGTGCCTGACTGATACTTAGTTGATGCAATAGCAGCAATCTGAGTAGCTCCAATCAAAGCAGCTGATGCAATGGCAGCAATACCAGCTGGAGATGGAGGAGGACCAAACTGAGCAATCCCCTTCACAATAGCTGCTGCTGTATCTATTGCAGCTTGTCCGATTCTCAGAATCTTGTCACGTTCAAACTGTCTCTTTTTAATAGCCTCTAATGCATTGAAGTTCTTAAGTTCAATCTGATACTTAGCCTCTGCATAGTTTTGGTCTATAGCTTTCCTTTGTTCAGCTGTGAGATTAGTATTCTCTAGCTCAGCTTTGTGCTTTGCATCCAATGCAGACAGCTCATCATTTGCTCTTGACTGCATGTTCTGCATTCTCGCATCCTCTAACGCACTGAATGCATCATTTAAGGCACTGAATTGGTCAAAGATAAACTGAGCATTGTCCAGCTGTTTCTGAATCCTTTCAACAGCATATTTGTTTTGAATCTTGGTAATCTCTTGTTGGTTTTTCTCCTCAAGTTTTATGATATCAAGGCCATATTTTTCAGCCCCAGCTTTCAATGCAAAGTATTTACTATTCACCGCTTGCTCTTCTGTCTGCTGTTGAGTGAGTAATGCTGCATTGTATTCATCAAAGAATGCCTCTTCTGTGGCAATATCGTCTCTTCTTAGTGCCTCTTTACGATTGGATTCAGCTATATCCTTTTCTTTTTTCTCTTTAGCTCTTTTCTCCTCATTCGCTCTTTGAATATCATCGTATTTATTGTCAATAGTATTCAATGAATCTCTTAATGCATTGCGTAAAGTAGTGGAATCATGCCCATTTTTCTCAGCTAGTTTTATAAGTTCATTGTATTTTTTTGTTTCACTTATAATTTCCTGATTCCTCAATGACTCACCAGCTAGAGCATAGGCATCCTCAGCCTCTTTTACCTTGGCTAAATCTGTCTTTCTTTGTTCTCTTGCTTTGTCAGATGCAGCCTTTGCCTTTTCAGCTTGGTCCTTTCTTACTTTCTCAGCATTCTCAGCAACTTTAGCCGCATTTTCTGCTACCTTGAGATTATTTGCAGTATCAAAATCTTGTAATTTTTGCTTTGCACCAAAATACAAAGTTTCAAATTCAGTCATTTGCTCAAGAGTAATCTTTCTAGTATTTAGAGCTTTGTAATATTCTTTCTTTTGGAATTCGACATCATTTGAAAGGAGTCTGCGTTGTAGGCCAGATTGTGATATTTTTATATCTGTTATCTCCTTTTCACTTGCACCCCTAGCCTTAGCTAGAGCAACGAGTCTTTCAGTATCTTGTCCTACTGATTGAACTAAATCAGATGTTGCTTGAGATTGTTCATTTAAACTTTTAGTTGTAACCTTTAATGTATCATCAAGTTTCTTCTGTGCTTTCTCAGCATCCTCTGTTTCATCACCAAAGAATCCCATTGCTTCAGCAGCTACACCAAGCAATACTATAATAGCACCTATACCAGTGGCAATCAATGCTGTTCTAAAGGCTTTCATTGCAGTAGATGCTGCCACAGTTGTTCCAGTCACAGCACCTTGAGCTGTTGCCAATCCTCCTGATGCTGTAGTTTGTGCAACAATTGCTGTTGTAGCACCACCTTTTATGAATGTACTTAATTTCTCAAGACCATTTCTAAGCTGAATACCTAGGATGGCATCCTTATTCAAGTTGTTGGCAACAGTGCTCACAGCATTTACCACACCTTGAACCGCTTGCAGCTTGACCATTGTCTGCACCAATTGCTCAGACTCAACACCAGTCAATGCCATAGCTGACTGAAAGCCTCCAAAGATAGCAGCTCCAGTTTCTATTCCAGCTAATGATGTATCAAGGCCCACAAAGTCAGATGATAGTGCTGTGGTAGCAGCCTTTAAATCACCTATCTCATCCTTTAAAGTCGCAGCATTCTGAATGGCTTGAGCTCCCACTGGTGACTCAACTCCAGCTTGTGCAGCAATAGTCTGATATTGCTTCATGACCTGAGTCATCTCACGCAATGATAGACCGCCAGCCTCAACTCTCTGATTCAGCTCCTCTAATCTTGTGGCAAAGTCATCTAGTCCAGTGCCTGATGCAGCTGTCTTCTGTGCTCCTTGCAGATCCTTGTTAAGATTGTTGACTGCCTTGTCAAATGATTGCACATCTTGTACACTATTGCCAGTGTCAACTCTGAGTGAAAATACTGCCTCTTTATTTGCCATGTCTTTATTCAAAAAAAGGCTAGTTGCCCAGCCTTTGTAAAGTTAATATTTTAACAGTATATTATTTTAATACCTCTAATACTACTGCATCAATCAAAGCTGCATTTAATTCTGAATAGTCAACTCTAAAATAATTTCCTTGCTCATCTGAATAATTTGCAAAGATACCATTCAATATGCTGATTGTTGCATAGTCATTTGTCGCTGGATTGTCAGATGGTTTCTTAGAATAAAGGTCATCAACTACTAACTGCACTCCGACAATTGAATCTGTAGCTACCTTCTTGTTTTCTGTATCTGTTATCACTTGAGTCTCTCCGTACCCAAATATGTGTAATGTGTTGTAAATTGCCATAGTTTATGTATTAAGCGTAAATTACCTCTGTTGTATCTATTACCGCAGTCCATTGAATGTTAGTTGTAGTTGCTCCAGTTACTTGCACTCTAAGACCTCCGTTTGTTGTGTCTGCTGCTAGTGTCGGTGTTCCCCAAGCTGGAGTATTCTGTACTAAAGTTACATTTGAAATATTCAATGTTGTAGCTGCTGCGTTTGCGCCTCTTACAATAAATCCATCAATATCCCAAACCGCTGCATTTACACTACCTGATTGCTTGCCTACAATGCTACCTTTGAATCTGTATGCTGATTGGTTAGATAGAATTAATTGGTTTGCTGTTCCCCCAACGTTTGAATCACTTGTAAGTGTAGTTGCTGTATTACCAGTTGTTCTTTCTCTTAGAATAAATTTAGATGCTTGAGAATCTCCTTGAGTTGCTTCAACACCTGCCGAATGAGAACGTCTACCAATTATACCAAATGTATGTGCGTTACTTCCAGTAGCAACAGAGTGCCTTCCACTTGAAATATTGCCTGGTCCAATAGCTAAAGAATAATCACCACTAGCAGTTGCACCTCCTGATGCAAAAGATGATTCTCCTGAAGCAGTTGTTGCTCCGTATTGATACCCCCCAATAGATACAGAACTTAATCCTGTAGCATCACATCTTGAACCAGAGGAAAAACTATTAGTGCCCGTTGCAGTTGTCCAACTACCTATTGCAGTTGCATAAGCACCTGATGAGATAGAACCAGTCCCTCCTAATCCAACCGCAAAAGAGTTAGTATTTGTTGCTCTTGCAGTTTCACCTATAACAATAGATGATGCTCCACTTGCTACATCAGTAGCATTTGTTCTTTTTGTTGATAAATCAATAGCATTTGCACCTCTTTTATTACCTCCAGTTGCAGCATTGTCAGCAATGTCTAAAGTAAACGCTCCAGTACCTTTAGGAACTATTGCCACATCAATATTAGTAGCTGCTCCAGTTGCTGTCAAAGAGTTAACTGGAACTGTTCCATTTGGTGCTGAACTATTAGCTGCTTCAGTAAAGTTAGTTAAACCTCCAGCGGATGGCACTGCCCACGTTCCATCACCTCTTAAAAACTTTGCAGTATCATTCGGTGCCTTTGGTGCAAATCCATGTTTTGCCGTACTCACATCATTTGTAGTGATGTCAGATGTAGTCATATTAGCATCAGTTACCAATGCCTTGATATTAGCACCAGTTACACTGCGAGATGTGTATAAACCACCTCCAGCTGATTGAGATACCTCAACTAGATCAGTATCTGCTATTGTTGCCCCTTTGGCCGTTAAGCCTGATATCTTTACTCCCATGTCTTATTCTATTATTCGTTGTTGATTGTCTTCCATTACTCTGTTTGCTCCATCCTCTGTGAGTCTATTGAATATATCACCAGCTGCCTTCACAGCAGTAGTGATGCTATTCAATATCATTGAGAATCCGAATCCGTACATTACAAGATGATTGCTACAGATCCGCTAGTCAAGTCTACAGCTGAAAATTTGCGAGCACCAGTACATCTGATCATTGCTCCAGCTTTCACTGCTGTACCTGGTGTTGTAATTAACTCAGCTTTGATGTCAACTCCAGCTACCTTGATGCTTGCAAATACAGTGTCCTCAAGGACAAAGATTGCATCAAAACTTACTACTTTCTCAGTGGTGTCATTCACTATCACTGTTCCTTGGCTTGCCACCAGTATTTCTTCCCAAACTGCCATATTTATTGTATTATTCTAGTTATATTATCTTCTGTTATTCTTGTCTGAGCTCCAGCTGTAAACTTACCTTCTGTCTCTCTAAAGTTACCTTTGTCAGGTAGGTATGGTATCTCAATATCAAAAGTTTGGATACTCTCCCCTTCTATTATGCGAATTAGTTCCACTAATGTAGTATTGTCCTTTCCACTATCAAAGTCTGATACCTTCTGAAGTCTATAAACTACACCATCAATGTTGATGAGATCCTTGAAATTAAGCATGTTGATCATGCTGTTATCTATCTTGATATAGCATGTTAATAACTTTCCAAACCTAGATATCACCTCCTTGATGTATCTCTCATGATAATGGAATAAGTTATTCGTAGTGTAGGCCGCATCTTGATAGTAAACATAGTCAGGCACCCCAAAATTGAAGTCAAAGGTAGGTGATGTCAAGCTGTTAAGATGGCCCACATATGGATAGCTTCCCTCAGTAGTGGCAATACCATCCTCATCAATGTATTCCCATGTAGCTGATGTCATTGGACCGAGCTGCACAAGGAATGGCTTTCCTTTCTTGATAGCTATTGCTGATGTACCATCTTGCTCAGTCTTCACTTGGAATGACCTTGGCACAATAATATTAGTGAAGGTAGTCTCATCTACTGGAATATTCACTAGCAGCTTCTGTGAGAATGGTAGCTTGAATTCAGTGGTATTCTTAGCAAATTGATTCTGTGAATCTAGGCTGAATGCACCATACTGCTTCCTGACATCTTGTGCATAGTTGAAGTTATAATAGTCATCATCTTGCTCAAACACAAAGTTGTAGGTATTGCTTGCAAAGTTGATGGTAGGAGTCACCTTATAATCTCTGCTATAGTCAACTAGATGAGTCCAGTTGAGTGCATCAGCTGATGAATTATAAAAGTCATCCATTGGCTCAATCTCAAGGATGGTGTTATCATCAACATTAGGCTTGACGTATAGATTGAATGCCGTAGTAATTCCCTTAAAGAATGTGGCACAATCCATTGTAGGCAGAAAGTTGTCAAGTAAGATAGTTCCGCCTGGCTCAAGTGACTGCTCAGATAATACGATATTGAGATCCGCTGTGTTGCTTGTGATGTTGGTATTCAATGCAAACGTAGTAGGAATATCATCAGCCTCAACAGATGAATCATAAACATTCCACACTAGAACAAATTTCAGCTCATCATTGAACGTCACAAACACATCTCTGCTATAGTCAAAGCTGATAGTGGCTGAATAGTCACCAGTTCCATTATCAAAGAATCCTTGATATACCTCATCTTGAGATATGACAAATCCATTCTTGTATATCTTTAGCAATAGCTTAAACCTGATCCATGTATCCACAAGGTTGGCCCCAGTGATTGTAAAGTCAAGATTCAAATCATGATCACCAGCATAGTTGATTCTCATGATGCCCTCAGTAGCTGATACAAAACGCATGAATGTAGCAGCATTCTCAATCTGTCCAGCTGGATCAGATGTCACTGTACTATTGTAGGCATCAGTTGTAACTGTGTTCTGTAGGTCAGCTCTTCTGTTGCCACCAAATACCAAAGCCCATCCACTAGATAGTGGAATGTCTGCATTGATCACATGACCACTGGTACCATTGTCCTCTGTAGTATAGACTGACAAGGCAAGTGAATCAGCTGCTGTGATTCTTGGCAATGATCCACCTTCAAAGGCCATGAGCATTCTCTTGAATGTCTGACTCTCAAGGAAGGCTGATGACCATGTGATGCCGCAGTAATCAAATGCTCTCTTCAAGATGTCATAACAGAATACTTGTGGCGGAATATGCTCTACAGCAAATGCATCAGGTGATGGCCTATCATATCCATAGTCAATCAGTCCATAGTAGTATCCTAATCCATCCCAGTTGGCTCCAGTCTTGTTGCTTGTTGGCACACCATTCACCTGGATAGTTCCGGCCCATGAATTCTCTTGATTGGCCTTAGTCAGTGTATGTGTATATTCGGACCATGACAGCTCATTGATTCTGATCCTAGTCATCAAGCCAATGTAGTCAACAGTCTCTGAGATCATGATGATAGAGAATCTCCACATCCCACCCATCCAGCTGCACTCAGTCAGCTGACAGATACCATTGAACTGCAATAAACCTTGATCATAATATCTAGCTGTGGCCTTGACCGATGGATCAAAGTTAAGGAAGGCACTCTGATTGTCTAGCACTGGCTCAGATGCTGTCAAGCTGAATACTTGATACATCAGATATGTGTTTATCTTGGTACCAGGTAATGTGATGGTCTTGGAATTATTTCCTTTCCTACTAGACAAATCTCTGACATCACTGATATTGTATGTCAATGGGAATGGTAACCTTTCATCAAGGTCAACTCTTATATCATTGATGTATAGCTCCATCTATCCTAATTGTGAAATGTAGGTGTATGTTCTATCTATCTGCACTTGCTCTTGAATAAGTCCAGCTTTACGTCTCTGCTTGAGTAGGTAGTTAGCATTGGTCACATTCACTGGCTCAAATACTGATGTTCCAAAATCATTCTGCAAGTACACTCTAGGTGATTCATACAGATCCCTAACTAGCCATTGTTGCACCTCTTCATGAATCCAGTCTGAATTCAAAATCAACTTGTCTTGAACGCTTTTACTGACAGTCATCTGATGACCATCACTCAAGTCATACTCATAGCTGCTGCCTACCCATTGACCAGTTCTTTTGCTATATCTGTTTGATGTCACATCAGAGCTGTCCTCAGACAATAAACTAAATGTAAAGCTATCCCATGCTCCATATTTATTCAGCCAAATTAATCTACGTCTTGAATATGCGCTGCATGACTGATCGTAATATATTGTATAAATTTCTGAATCTTTGCCAGGTGTAGCAGTCTGCTTTAATTGGATGGTATAGTAGTAACAGTTGTCAAAGTCTGATGCCACCAATGATGTACCTCCTACCAATACAGAGGGGCCCACACTAACCAAAGGTATTATAAGACCAGTTGCAAGTGCTCCAGTCCATGTGGCTGATGTGATCAAGGTACCACTGATATTGTATAGACTCACATATCCAGTACAGTTATCTCCACCACTATTGATGATTGATAGATACTTTGCCTCTGAATAAGATACTAAATCCTTTTTATTTCTTGGAAAGTCAGTTAAAAATAAGTCACCTTTGCCACCAGTATCAAGGTCATAATCTTGATAATCCCATCCTCCAGTAGTAATATTCGCATATCTGAATGATCCATTTAGAAAAATGAATCCACTAGTTGCTTCTGCTGATGCTACTTGTACCTCTGCTGGTGTGCCATATCTCTCATAAATCAGTAATGACCAAACATATTCAGTCAATAGCTCTTGCCCTAATGTAGCTTGCTCAGGATAGTTATTATTCAAGACAGCTCTACCAAGTGCTGATATATTAAACTTGCCAGCATCACCATTCTCAGGGAATACTTGATGAGTTGAATTAAGACCGCCATTGATATATACCTCAACAGTGAATGAGAAGTTAGCTTGTCCAGTATTGTCTGATTCAAAGGTCCATTCCACATTATTGCAGATAGGCCAGAATGCCATTGGCTCATCTATTATCGTTATTGCCATGTTCTTGTATTTTTAGTGAATGAAACCTGAAACATTAAACCAGTGACAGTGGCTAGATCATTTGATATCCTTTCAAGGACCTCATCACTCATCACGTTCTCAGTTATATTTCTAGGCTTGATACCATACTTGTTCTTTGTAGCTGATGCTGATGCATAGGCATGGCTCAAGTCGTATCCCTTCCATTGCTTTATAGCTAGTGCATGATTCTTTGTGACAGCTGGAAAGTTAAAGCTGTAAGGAGTTTGGAATTTCTGTTGGCCTACTGGATTGACACCTTGGTCTTGAAATTTGTAGTATTCGTCTGATTCAACAGTGATTGTCAAAGGACCAGTTGTATAAGCTATTGTTGCAGATGCTAGTCCTCCAGTATTGTTTACATTGTTAAAAATGTAATCTCTGAAGTTATCTGTTAGCTTATTACTGAGCTCAAGTATGAAGGCTTCATATACATTCTGAGGCTGAGCTATATCATTTTGTGATATTCCAAATTCTCCTAAAAAGTCTAGATCAGCCATGTCTTTGTAATATGTAATCTTGTTCCGCTTTCAGCTTGAAGTAGTTCATCCAAAACAAGGTCTTCACATACGGCTGCCGCGTAATCTCGTCAACATCTTTGTTAAGCTGCTGCGCCAAGTTGATGAGGATTCTTGTCCAGTTAAACCATTCGCTGTCTCTAAGAGTTTCTTGTGCATTATCTGATTCTGACTCATCAGCTTCGCTGTCTGTATTCCCAAGATAGCGAGATTCCGCCTCTCTGATTCTCGCAAAAAAAAAGCGAAGTAGTTTAAAAACTCATCACCTGGAAAGGACCTTTTAAATATCTCCTCCCTCTTTTTATTAGGATTCAGCACCTTGCCTCTATTATCCTCTTGGCAGTATTCCATTCCCTCTTCAATGTAGCAGATAGCTAGTGCCTCACATGGTGACTGAGATACGTCATCAATCAGTTTCATGTCAATGATCTGACCAGTCTCAATGTGTGCGAAGTCACGTTCAAATCTATATCTCTGACCTTCGATGGTGACATACTCAGATGGCTCAGAAGTCTTGTGCTCAGCTAACATCTTGAGTAGTGTAGTGCTGGCATGCATGATATCATCTATGTGAATCTTTCTGACCTTATTGATTGGCAGTCCAGTGAAGATGCTCACCATCTGTGACTGAAAGTCTAGCATGTTGCTCAGTGACTTATTCGTGTTCTGAATCACTGGAGCCAGCATCAGCCATTTAGTCAACTGATCAGGAGTGCAGTCTTTGATTGTTTGTGGATAGCTTGCCTCTATTGTCTTTGTCATGCTCTGAGTATTTTATATTGACCTCTCTTGCTGTAGTTTTTCTTGCAATGCCATGCCAGTGCCAATGATATCACACCATCATCATGAAGTCCTTGTGGTGCAGAGTATTGTACTGATCTGGTATTCGGATTGTAAATATAAGTAAAATTCTCTAGCTCATCTATCAGCCATTGCTCATCAGCTACCTTGACATCTGATTGCTCGAAGGCTAGTGCTAGATCCTCAATGATGACTGGCTTTGTCTTGCTTGTGGTAGTGAACGGATTCACCAGGTTGCGAAGTCTACTGGATAACATCTCAAAGAATATATCCCCTTGATTATTGACCTCTATCAATGTGACCGCTTGATATGCTCTGATGACATCAGCCACCTTGTCAATGATCTTGTTCCACTCATCATGCCGCCATCTGTTGACATATATCATTTCACCTTTCTCATTCAGTATTGTCAGCACAGTGTAGTCATCTGCCCTACCTATGTCAAGACCAGCATAGCACTTGCCTCCCTTGGTCCATGTACCAGCTGATTGCCTCACGTTCTTAAATAGTCCGGATGCATTATCAATGAATTCAGCTAGGTATTCTTGTCTGAAGATGTGATCAGGCAATGACCGCTTTCTTTCCTCAAGCTCTTCAGGAGCTATCATTGGATTCTCATAAGATGTGAAGTGGATGTACTTGTATCTAGGATCATAGTTAGGCTGCATGCACAAGGTATGAAAGTGATTCTTTCCCTTCGGAGTGCTGATGAATATCACCTTCCTACCCTTCACCATCACTGTTGCTGATAGTACCTCATTCCACAGCTCAGGTCTTGTGAAGGCCATCTCATCCACTACCATGTAATGGAATGTATTCCCTCTGATATTGTCAGGCCGTTCACCGCTAAAGAATTCTATTGATGATCCAAAGCCAGTGACTCTAAGATCTGACTTATTGAATTCAAATAGTCCGCTGTTCTTTGTAGCTCTTTCAAGCTCAGCGAATACTTTCTTGCCTTGCTTATATACTGGAGTCACCCAAGCTATTTGACAGCCTCTATCATTGATGGCCCAGTACAGCAGCTGATTGATTCCGAGTAAGGTCTTGCCAAACTGTCTACCGATATTTAAAGCATAGTATTTTTCTGATCCCTTATTGATGGCATCATGGATATGCCTCTGATTAGGATGTGGCTTGTAGCCTTTGATTGTACTCATTCATCAAAGTCAAAGTTTTCAACATTCCTAGTTTCAACTTGCTGGCGATCATGCATACCTAATCTGTTCTTTGCGTAGAAAATACCCTTGCCTTCATTGCCCACAATATCAACAGCTAGGCCCTTAAAAAGCTCATCTATTTTTTTTATAGTGTCCGATTTGAGTTTGTCATCAGAATTAAGCCATGTGTAATATGTCTCTCTGACAATACTCTTTTCTTTTCTGACTATTGGTATCCATATTCTAAGGAAGTAATTGTTAAACAAGAATTTGCAAATTCTTCAAAAATGGGCTTTAGCGTTGATAATGTTTCAAATATATTTGATGGATACATAATTGATGGATGGGGATTTATAAATGAAAAGCCAACGAAAAACCAAACTATATTAATTGGGTTAAAGGATATTAAC
>OFRI01000117.1_pt1 | contig 20452 bp, 19 predicted proteins | sample 1543031 | NCBI WGS metagenome assembly OFRI01 (sample SAMN07774226, study PRJEB24372) | wastewater metagenome
AATGTCATTTTAGAAAATGGTTATTCAGCAGATGAAGGTGGTGCCTTATTGGTTGGTGGAGCATTAACCTTAAATAATGCACAAATTCTAAACTCAAAGTCCGATAAAAAAGGTGGAGCACTCTATCTCGTTGGTCCTGGTGAGCATCAGGTGACTGTAAATAATAGTGTATTACAAGGCAACCAAGCGACTGTAGGTAGTGTTCTTGCAATGCAATGTTATGCTGGGCTGTTGGATGTAAAAACCAATATAGAGTTTGGAGCGAATAGTATTATTTCGAATGGTGAGATATCGAATCTAAATACATTCGATTTTTGTGGTAACCCAAAAGTTGCTATGGCGAATAATACGATCGCAAAAAATACAGTAAATTCGACAAATGGAAGCATTATTTATGCCGTCAATACTCGAGATCATAATATGAGTCTTGAAAGTAATCTCTTATTGTCAAATAACACTATTGTAGAAAACAGTGCAGCGAGCGTTTTGGATTATGACGATTTCGGTACGAAGTCGTTGTATTACAATGTACTTGCATATAATGGAAACACATCATGCCGCTATGTCGGTTCTCAGATACTATCCGACAAATATGATGCAGGTGTGACAGCAGGTTACAATGCGTTTGATACGGTGACCAGTCAGTGTGAACTGGCAGCAAGTGCACGAATACTCGATGGTACGACAGATACTAATGTTGATGTGAAAAATGTGGCTATAGGAAGTCTACTCAGTTCCTTAACTTCGCCATCAAAATATAATTTATTCCGCCCAATGTATTTCCCGAAAGTGAATAGTGGAGGAGTTGATTTACTCGATACCAACAGTAAATTGAGCTGTAATGATAGTGACCAGCGTGGTCTAGACCGTATTGTCGACGGAACATTGATGTTAGCACCTGCGGAAGCTAACAGCTGTGATATTGGATCGGTTGAGTTGCGTCGTTTAGCAGCAGCTGATATTGCTGATTTGAAAAATAGCTCGCAGGCAGAACGTCTTCAGGCGTATGAGAATAATATTAAGGAATTGGAAGAATTAATCGCCAATAAAAACACCAATCCAGACTTTTTGATCGAGTTTAATGAAGAGTTAAAGCGTTATAAAGAGCTTTTAGCGGCAACCAAACTACATCAAAAGTACCGAGCGATTTATGTCGATCCCTTCCAGTTTGTTTTGCAAGATGAGGCTGTGGTCAACACTGCTGATGGAACGTCGGCTTTAAAAGAAATGAACACTGAGAATTATACCATTACTGAAACTCAGGTATTAGGTGTGGGTATACTCAGCGCCAAAGACGGTGTGCTGGATACCTCAAAACTTAGAGCGGACCCAACTTTACGCTGTGAGTGGAAGGATGATTTAAAACAAATCATGATTTATCGCACCGATGGTAAGCCTACAACCAGCACGGAATATGTCTATTGCCAATATAGTGTGAAGAGTAAGGCTACGCAGGCAACATCTTCGGGGATTTTAAAAGCGGAGTTTAGCAATATACAACCGATTGCCAAAACGGATGAATACACCCTGAATTATGGTGGCACTTTAAAACTCAATGTAAATCCACTTGCAAATGATAGTGATGATGGTGATGGGCCGATTAGTACAGTCGCGGCAGAACATCAGCGTCCAGCATTTCACCGTGATGCGAATGGAAAGGATCTTGCTCTTCGTATTGTACGTCAGGATGCAGGCATTAATATTAAGCCAGAACGTACAGGTTCTTGTCCGGGAGAATATGAAAAATATGTATGTTATGGCGGCAATATTGAAGTTGAAGTCCGCAATAATTTCAGTCCATTCCCTTATGAAATTGAATATGTGATCTATGATGCAGAGGCTGAAGAGTCTAAATCTGCGATGATGTATTTTACGAACACCGCTAAAAATACCAATACGGAAGCGAGTGGCGGTGGTGGTGGCTCAATGGGTAGTGTTGGGGTGCTTGGATTGTTGTCATTAGCGTGGTTTAGACAACGACGAAAAATATAAATGTAGCCATAAAAAATGCCTCACATGAGGCATTTTTTATTAGCGTTTCTATAGTATTTATATTCGGCTAGGCATCTTAATGTGTAGCAGTGTTGCTATGGATGTATTTATTGATATATTCATTCCGAATATTCACACGTTCATCTGCATCTGCCTTTTGCATACGCACCCGTAAATCACGTCGTTCTTGGGTGCTCATCTGTTGCCAAGTGTCACGCATTTTTTGCTTTTCTTGCTCAGGTAACTGAGTAAACCAGTCCATACGTTGTTGCAGGGCTGCACTTTGCGCATCGGGCAGTTCTTTAAGAGATTGGTAACGTTGAATCAACGCACGCTGTTCTTCTTCAGACAACGATTCCCATGTTTCAGACACTTGGGTATCTGCATCTTTAGAAAAAATCCAAAAACGATCAAAACCTGCAAAACTGGTTTGTAAAAAACCTAGCGTGCAAAGTGCGAAAGCGACACGTTTAGCTGCCATGTGGAACAGTGTCCTCACCTAAAACCAATAACATTTCTAAATCTTCAACCATTTGAGGTGAAAGTTTAGGAGTCGAAACCACTTGGTTATGTGGTTTTTCATCAAGGGTTACAGAGTTTGGAAGTACGACAAAGCCAGCAATAGCCGCAGCTAAAGCAAAACCAGACATTTTCCAAAGGCCATAACGTGAGGACTTTTGATCTTGAATGTCATCAAGAACATGTTGCATCACCACGGGTTTGTTTTTGTGGTGTTGCGCGAGCCCATCAAGTTTGGAGGTTACTTGCTTTAAGAAATCATCTTTCATTCGGATGATCCTCCTAGATGTGGATTCAAATGTGCGAGAGCATTGCGTAAGCCTTGAATCGCACGGTGGTAATGAGTTTTAACGCTGCCTTCAGAGCAATTCATGATTTGCGCAGTGGTTGCAGTATCAAAACCTTCCCATGCACGTAACATAAATGCTTGCTGCTGACGAACAGGAAGACCCGCAATGGCTTCTTGAATTTCATCCGCAGTGACAGCTTGACTTAAAAAGTCTGAAGGATTCAGCGCTCTTTCATCGACCACCTCATTGACTTCAAAATCGTCATCATCAAGACTGACTTTTTTGAAGAAAGAAAACGGTTGTGCTCGACGTGCTTCTTTACGACGCCAATCCTGTAATTTGTTGGTTAAAATGGTATAGAACAGGGGATACCATTCTTCCGTAGATCGATCAGAATAAGATTTATGTAATGAAATAAAGGCTTCTTGCACCAAATCCATGGCGATACCCTGCTGGTTTTGGGTGGCACTTTCCATCATTACTAACGCACGACCAGTCACTTCTTGCATGAAGTTTTTTAGGCGAGACTCAGCGGTACTCTTAAGAGTACTAGAATCTTGCGTTTTAGACTGTTTGGGTGCTAAATCCATAGAGATGGAAAATCCTGTCATCGGATACCCACCATTATTTCCTCAATCATGTGCCTATAACGTTGGAAATAATGGTTTGGTTGACAACACAAGTAATTATTTTTTCTAGTGTAATCTATTTTTTCTGCTGAGCCGACTTTAGTTAATATAACTTAACGATTTTAAAGTCGTTGACGCACCATTTCAAAAAAGCAGATTGAACCCGCAATAGCGACATTGAGAGATTCTTGGCCACCGGGCTGTGGGATGCTCAGTGCTTGAGCATGTGCTAAAGCAAAGTCAGAAACTCCTTGGCCTTCATTGCCTAAGATCCAGACACAAGCTTGTGTTAAATCTTTTTGATATAAACTTTCAGCCTGATGTGAGCTGGTCACATACACTGGAATTTCAAAGCGTTCGAGTACATCTTCGATGGCAACGTTTTCATAGGTGTTGAGTGAGAAGTGTGCACCCATGCCTGCGCGTAATACACGTGGTGACCAGAGTGCAGCAGAACCTTTGGTACAAATAACTTGCTTAATACCCGCTGCAGCAGCAGAGCGGAGTAGTGTACCTACATTGCCTGGATCTTGAATGTTTTCCAAAATCAAGGTATCCAAGCTAAAGTCTACACTTTGGCTTGAACTTGGTAAGTCTACAACTGCCAAGAAAGGCAAAGTGGTCCCCAATGTGCTTAAGTCACGATATAGGCTTTCAGCAATGACAAAAACAGCACCTTCATATTCATCTAGAATATCGCAAATATCAGGGTGTTCGAGTGCATTTTCAGTGGTGAAAATAGAATTGAGTTTCTTCTTTTTTTCAACCCAAGCTAAGCCTAAGTGTGTCCCTTCAAGCACAGTTTGACCTTGCTTTTTACGGTAGCTACTTTGCTCTATTAAACCGCGCAGATGTTTAATCTTTGGGTTGTCTTTTGATTCAAGAAAAACGATTGACATGGGAGAGACTCATGCGCATAACGCTTCAGATGGCTATGCGCATTTAAAAAAATTAGTTGTGGTAGCCGGTCACTAAATCGACTTCGTTTTTAGAGCCAATAATCACAGGGACACGTTGGTGTAGGTCAGTTGGTTCGATGTCTAAAATACGAATGCGACCCGTTGATGATGCACCGCCAGCTTGTTCAATTAGCATACTCATAGGGTTTGCTTCATACATTAAACGTAGGCGACCTGCTTTTTTCGGATCTTTGAGGTCGTATGGATACATGAAAATCCCGCTACGGCAAAGAATACGGTGAATGTCGCCCACCATACAAGCCACCCAACGCATATTGAAGTCTTTCTCACGTGGACCTGTTTTACCTGCGAGAAGTTCTTCAATATAACGTTTTACTGGGTTTTCCCAGTGGCGTTGGTTTGATGAGTTAATGGCATATTCTTTGGTATCTGCTGCCACTTGAATATTTTCAGAGGTGAGCAAGAATTGTTGAGTTTCTGGGTCAAAGGTAAAGAACACCGTACCTGTGCCGACTGTTAATGCCAACATGGTTGATGGGCCATAAAGTACATAACCCGCAGCAACTTGCTGGTTGCCTGCTTGCATAAAGTCTTCAGCTTGTGTCACTGCATTTTTTGCAGGCAAGATTGAGAAAATAGTACCCACACACATATTGATGTCGATGTTGCTTGAACCATCAAGTGGGTCAAATAAAACTAAATATTTGCCATTTTCTTGAGCTGGCGTGAATTCATCCAATTCTTCAGACGCTAAACCACCAACTTGTGGGTGGATTTTTAGAGCATCAATCAAATAATCATTTGAAATCACATCCAGTTTTTTCTGTTCTTCACCTTGCACGTTTTCATGCTGTGCGCTACCTAAAACACCTGCTAAAGCGCCTTTTTGTAAAGCTTGATCGATGGTTTGGCAAGTAGCAGCAATGGTGCTAATCACTTGTGCCAATTCAGGCGTAAGATTTCCCGTTTGTTGTTCTAAAAATTGGGACAGATTGAGATATGACATAAGGGGGAGGACTCCACTAAAACTTGAATACGTAACAAAATCAACATTGCGCTATATTTTAGTCGAGAACGAGACAAAAGAACAATTAAACTCGACTATTTGCTGCGATTTTACCCTTGCAAGTCTTGTGGAAAGTGCTATGTTGATGGAAGGAATATCAGGTAAAAATAGGAGCACAACAATGACAACGCAAAAATTTGATGCGACTCCAACGCCGAGCGAAGGGATTAACTTAGATGATATTTCAGACGATAGCGTGAAAAAAGCGTGGCAAGATTACGAAGCAAAAGCTGAGTATAAAAAGTTCAATAAACATGACATGATTGAATCTATGCAACATGCTGAAGAATCTGATGAAAATCCCAAGCCTGAACAAGTTTAAGTCATAAAAAAGCGCTCATCGAAAGGAGCGCTTTTTTATTTCAGTTGTAATACCAGCATTATTTTAAAAGTGGTGGCACTGCTTCGTAGTTAATTTCTACGCGACGGTTTTCTTTCCATGCATTTTCGTCATGGCCTGCATTGATTGGCATTTCTTTACCATAACTAACAGCTTCAAGTTGGTTCGGACTCACACCTGTGGTGATTAAGAAACTTTCAACCGCTTTGGCACGACGTTCACCCAATGCCATATTGTATTCACGTGTACCGCGCTCATCGGTATGACCTGTTAACGCCACACGCGAATTTGCATTTGCCATTAAGAACTGCGCATGTGCTTGTAGCGTTTGGTAATCATCATTGCTGAGGTCGCTACTGTCATAGTCAAAATGCACAACGCGTTTTGCTAAAAATGCTTTGTTGGCTTCAGTTACGCCTTTTGCTGATGCACCTGCAAGATTTTGTGCATTTAAAGCAGCATCTTCACTTAGACCTTGAGTATTGACTGTGGTTGAACCATTTGGGTTTTGGCCGGCTTCAATTGTTGCAGCAGGTTTTCGGCTCGCACAACCTGTAATCACAAGTGCAGTCGCTAAGATTGGAAGGGCTAAAAGCTTGATCGATTTCATTCTTCATCTCCATGAAAATTGATGATTATTAAATGACTAGTCATTAAAAAGTTATTTGGGTGCCCAAGCAGGTTCACGGACTTCACCTTGTTCACTTGGTAAATTCATACGGAAACGGCCATCCAGTGACATGATCGACAACAAACCACGTGAACCTTCACGCGTTGCATAGACCACCATCTGCCCATTTGGCGAGAAACTTGGTGATTCATCCAAACTGGTTGGCGTTAAAATATTGGTGACACTTGAGTTTAAATCTTGAATAGCGACTTTATAGTTACTACCACTTGGACGGTGAACCAGTGCCAGCTTTTTGCCATCGGCACTGAGCGTACCACGTGCATTGAATGCGCCACGGAAGGTCAGGCGGTTATAACTACTATTTGCCAAGTCATAACGGTAAATTTGTGCAGAACCACCACGGTCAGAAGTAAAGATAAATGACTTACCATCTGGTGCATAACGCGCTTCAGTATCAATGGCACTGTCGTTGGTCATACGTTGCAGTTGACGGGTTTCCAAGTTCATTTGGTAAATTTCTGGGTTGCCATGCATAGAAGCGGTGAACAACATACTTTTCCCATCTGGTGAGAAGCTTGGCGCGCCATTTAGACCACGGAAGCTAGCAAGCTTTTCACGCGCACCTGTGGAAAGGTCTTGGACATAAATTGCAGGGCGTTTGGTTTCAAACGACACATAAGCGATTTTCTTGGCATCTGGAGTCCAAGCAGGCGATAGAATGGGGTCGCGTGACGTTAAAATTGTACGTGGTTGCTCACCATCAGTATCCGCGATTTGTAGTGTATAGCGTTGTTCCGGTGTAGCTGGATTACGTAGCACATAAGCAATACGACCGCTAAAGTCTCCTGGAATACCAGTTAATGCTTGATAAATGGCATCACTAATCATGTGTGCAGCAGAACGAACGCGTGATGCTGGAACAGTTAATAATTCATTTAAAAGATATTGTTGTTTTTGGACATCATACAGTTGGTAATGAACCTCGTAGCTACCATTTTCAGTGGTTTTTACTGTTCCTGTAACGACATATGGAACACCTGCTGCTTGCCAGTTGGCTGCGTTCGGATTATTCATGCTGGCTGTTGCAGGCAAATTTTTTGAAGCGCTGGTAAATTTCCCTGAGCGGTTTAAATCCGTTTCAATAATGGGATAGAGACTGCTGTCATTGCTAAAAGGTACGATTGCAATTTTAGGCGCTTCTTCAGGTGCTTTTGCAATTTCTAAATGAAGCTGAGCATGCGCTTGAGTCACTAAGACTGGGCTGAAAGCAGTTAAAATGGCTAGGCTAAGAAGGTGTTTACGCGTCATTTCCATCATTCGTTATTTACTCAAACAAACGGCTTTTATTGTGGGTTTAATTGTTCTACATAATGGCATGATTTTCTAATATTAAAAGCATGAAATTATGACTGATCTGTTATAACACTGTGAAAAATGAGTAAGAATTAAGTCGTTGAAGCGTAAATGCAAAAACGCATAGGTAGATATGTGTGATAGAGGGGAGTGGCGATTTGCTTGTATTGAGTGAAATATCGACTGAAATTAAAGATATTGCACTGATTGTTATTGGAAAGCTAAAACAGATTAAACGTATTTAAAATAAGTTATTTGAGTACGTAAAAATATTGTGAATATGGCTGGAAAAATCCCCCTGATTGTTCAGAGGGATTTGGATTATTTTGCAGTAAAGGATGAGGTAAAGCTTTGTGCTTGCCGGCGCGCTTCTGGATCTGAAGGCATTGGATAGGGTGCCGCAGAACGAACAGCTGCTTCGACGCTGGCTTTCATGTCCGGGTCACTGGAGCTCACGATCACAGAACGTACAGCGCCACTATCCGAAAGCGTGACACGTGCAGTCGCGGTTTTACCCGTTGAACCTGCTGGGGTATCCCAAGCACGCTTAATTTTATTCTCAAAGTCGCGCTTAGCCGTTGAAGCAATTTGCTTTGCTTCAGCTTTCTTTTGTGCGGCTTCTTCGGCAGCTTGTTTTGCAGATGAAGCACGTGCTTCTTCAGCCGCACGCTCTTTGGCATCGGCATCGGCTTTACGTTTGGCATCAGTGGCGGCTTTGGCTCTTTCGGCATCAGCTTTGGCTTTTGCGTCAGCATTTGCCTTAGCTTTATCAGCATCAGCTTTACGTTTCGCATCAGCGTCAGCTTTGGCCTTCGCTGCATCTGCTTTAGCTTTAGCATCGGCATTTGCCTTGGCTTTTGCATCAGCGGCGGCTTTTGCTTTGTCCGCATCGGCTTTACGTTTTGCATCAGCGGCAGCCTTGGCTTTATCTGCATCAGCTTTGGCCTTTGCATCAGCCGCAACTTTGGCTTTATTGGCATCAGTAATTTGTTGCTGCTTTTTAGCGAGATCTGCTTTCTTTTGTGCCTCTAGCTTCGCTTTTTGTACTGCCTCTGCTTTTTTCAATGCTTCTAAGTTTGCTCGGCGTTTGGTGTCTGCTTCGGCTTTCGCCGCTGCATCTGCTTTGGCTTTCTCAGCATTTTTAGCTTGCTCCGCTGCACGGGCAGCAGCACGTTCTTGCTGAGCTTGTAGTTTTTCAGCTTCAGCCTTTGCACGTGCCTGAATCTGCTGCTGTAATTCAGCTTTACGCGCTGCCGTTTCAGCAGCTTTAGCATCCGCTGCTGCCTTTTGAGCGTCGACCTTTGGCACAACGGGTGTTATAGGTGGTGCAGTTGGGATAACAGGTGCAGGCTCTACAACTGGCGGAGCAGTTTGTGTGATTTCTTTGGCTACATTTTCATGTGCTGTTTCAGTAAACTCTGTTTCTTCAAGCGTAACAGGCTTTAAGTCCTCAGGTTTGATGAGCACAGTTCTAATTTGCTTCGGTGGCTCTGGTGGTTTACTCATACCAAGATAAAGTAAGCCAACAACAGCAATCACATGGACACCAAAGGTAAATCCAAGCGCGATGGCTTTTTGTTTAAAAGGTGGCTTTTTAAAATCTTTCATAAATTACTTTAATGGCTCTGTGAGTAATCCAACTTGGCTGAGACCCGCTTCTTGTAGGCTGTTCATGAGCGACATGACTTCGCCATAAGAGCGTGACTGTTCACCTTCCACAACAACGGTTAAAGTTTTATTTTCAGCCTGAGCTTGTTGCTGTGCTTCACTTAAAATAGAGGTCAATTCAGATAAAGCCAAAGGTTTAGCAGAACTGTGTGTTTTATATTTAAGGAAATAGCGACCTTCTTTATCTAAGCTGACCATTGCAGGTGCATCTTTTGATTCAATGGGGTTGCCATTGGCCTGAGGAAGATCGACATTGATGCCGCTAGTAATCATGGGTGCGGTGACCATAAAAATCACTAATAATACGAGCATGACGTCAATATATGGGACGACGTTCATCTCACTTTTTAGTGGTTTTTTAATGCGCTCGAAGCGTCCTGAACGTTGAATTGCCATTAGTCATGTTCCTTAGTTTCACCCAAAGACTGACGTTGTAATAACGCAACCATTTCTTCTGCAAATAAAGCACGATCGGAGTAAACCGTTTCGCCTTTTCCTGTGTAATGGTTAAATGCCAATACTGCAGGAATCGCTGCAAATAAACCAATCGCTGTAGCAATGAGGGCTTCAGCAATACCGGGTGCAACCGTTGCAAGGGTGACTTGATCTACGTCTGCTAAACCGATGAATGCATTCATGATGCCCCAAACGGTACCAAATAAGCCAACATACGGGGCAACAGAACCAATGCTGGCCAAAGCACCTAAGCCTTGTTCAAGTTGGCTTTGGTCACGACTTAGACCGACGCGTAAAATACGTTCTGTGCCTTCAATGGTTTGTGCTGGAGCAGCATTGCGTTTTTTGAGTTTTAAAAACTCGCCTAAACCTTGATAAAAAATATCCTCAAGGCCGACACGTTTGGAGTTAAGTTGCGCATTGTTATACAGCGTATTCAGTTCAGCACCTGACCAAAAAATTTTTTGGAAATGGTCATCGTCTGCCTGTGCTTTTTTATAACTCATGTGTAACTTGGCAATCAGATACCAGCTAAACAGCGAGGCCAAAAGTAAAGCCAGCATTACCAGTTGTACGACTGGGCTTGCTTGTAATATTAGATCTGAAACTTGAAGAGATGATTCGAGTTGAGTTGCCATAGTTACTACATGTGCCAATAATTTTTTTAGTCTTGTCCTAATTCTTTTAGAATCAGTTCGCGGATTTCATCGGGAAGTCGACGTGGTTTCATTTCTGAACTGATACATGCCAATTCGACCTCACCAGATGCAAGCATGATTTCACCACGATAAATATTTTGTTGCAACACAAATGACGTAGCCTTACACGAAACAACACTTGCTGTAACAGTAATTAAATCATCCATTAAAATTGGACGTGAATATTTCACATTAATTTTGTGTACAACGAAGTTATAGTCTTTTTGATGCCAGTAATGATCTACACCAGAAGCACGTAACCACTCGGTACGGGTACGCTCCATAAAGCGAATATGATTGGCGTGGTAAACAATGCCACCTGCATCAGTATCTTCAATATAGACACGAATGTTGAATTCAAATTTATTCGCCATGAGAGTATTCCGTTTTTCCAGTTGTACGAGTCGATTTAGATTGACTTGGCGCTTTTATATTTAAGGACAGGGTCTTAAAATTGATGCACGTCAAAGTACTAATGCGTCGCAGTTTAGCATTATGAGATTTCACTCCAATGGCACAAGATGTCAAATATTGTGATTCATGACTGTTGGGGGAGTTGAACGCTGTATGGCTATAAAAATATAAGGATAAGGGAATGAATGGTTATTTTAAGCTGCTGCTTATTTTGGCTGTGGCATTTGCGCTGTGGACATATTGGCTTAAACCTGAGCAAGGAAGCAGAAGTTTAGAGTTATATTCACCGACTGAAAATGTACAGCACGTTGAAGGCTACACGATTACTTCCTTAGAACCATATGTAGGAAAGTTTCGTGTCTTGGCGCGTGAAAACTATAGGATGGGCCGTGAAGCAGAGCTGAGTCCTGTTGATTTTGCTTTGGGTTGGAATGAGATGGCGAAGCCAGAGGTCTATAAGCAACTATCTATTACACAAAGTAATCGTTGGTATTATTGGCGTTATGAGAACAATCCACCCATTCCAGTAAATGACATTGCCTCGAGTAGTGCCAATACGCATTTGATCCCAGCCAATAAAGTTGTTGCACAAAAACTTGCAGATATTGATGTAGACGACATGGTTTATTTAAAAGGGCAACTGGTTGAAGTTAAATCGACTGATGGTTGGACATGGCGCAGTTCACTGAGTCGGACAGACACAGGAAATGGGGCGTGTGAGTTAATGCTGGTGGAGGATGTGAGAGAAATTTCTTCTTTATAAACCTTACTTTGTGTTCAAGCCTATTTGAAGTTTAGTATGATAAAGCCACTTGATAAGTTAAAAATAAGTTTGAAATATTCCTAAGCAAGATTCTAATGACATCGTAATTCAACTTCCTTAGGTAGTGCCTCAACAACCGAGTGTGCAAACGATAGTCTTACAGCAGCCTGCTAAAACACATATGGAATTAAATGCTTCTACAGACAAAACGGCTATTTCGTCTTTTGCACTTTCTGTTGTGATTGCATTAGCTTTAGGTGGCTTAGCTACTTGGTTGGCATATTGGTATGGACGAAAAAGTTTTGATTTAACGAAGCAGTCTTTTGATGTCGTATTGGAACAAATAATTTCGAGTAGGCAAGACGCGGAACGTCTTCATAAAATAACAATGGAACAAATTTATGCAAATATTGAGTCTAATAAAGAAACATCAAAAAACCAATTGGAAATAATGTTTAAAGATTTGCATCTAAAAAGGACTTTAAATATTTTTGAAAGTTTACGGAATGAATTTTCAACATTCTTTAGCTTATTAGATGACGAAATTTTAAAAATATTTAATTTCAGTGATCGCTTTAATCAAAAGTTTAGAGGTGGTTTGCATATACGAAATGAATAGCTCAATTTGAAAAGTATCCTGAAATTTACAATCAGTATATGGAACTGAAAAATAAAAGATTTAGTCTTAGAAATACAATGGAAAGAATTAATATCATGTTAGATCAAGATGATCCAAACCAAGTAGATATTTCTAATAGATTGGTAAACATTTTCGAAGGGTATGATAAAATTTCAAATGCTGTGTTTGACGGTCAAAGACTTGAGCAAAATTTTATAGAAGTTTTCGAACAAGACACAAAAACATTAAAAATTGCTGTAAATAAATTGATGTCGTCGGAAATGCAAAAATTAAGCAGTAGTGCTCTTTAATTGATTTAATATAAAGTACTACTAGTCCGTAGAAAATAAGGGAGAGTAACTCTCCCTCTAAAATTATTTATTTGTCTTTCTGTTCCGGCGGTGTCATACCAAACTGCAAATACGCCATATTGGTGGCAATACGGCCACGGGCTGTCCGCATGACATAACCTTGTTGAATCAAATATGGTTCAATCACATCTTCTAAAGTACCGGAGTCTTCAGCCATCGCTGCTGCCAAAGCTTCTACACCACCAGGGCCGCCATCAAAACGTTCAAGTAACATACTCAAATAACGACGGTCTAAAGTGTCTAAACCATCTTTATCGACATTCAGCATATCGAGGGCACGCTGAGCCATGTCTTGTGTCACTTCACCAGTACCTTTGACTTGTGCATAGTCACGGACTCGACGTAGTAAGCGGTTTGCAATACGTGGTGTGCCGCGCGAACGACGTGCAATTTCTGCTGAGCCTTCACGCGTAATAGGTACATCCATCAAATTGGCAGAACGAGTCACAATATGAGTCAAATCAGTGACTGAATAGAATTCAAGGCGTTGCACAATACCAAAACGGTCACGTAAAGGAGAGGTGAGGAGTCCAGCACGTGTGGTTGCGGCAACTAAAGTAAAAGGGGGTAAGTCGAGCTTAATTGAACGCGCCGCAGGACCTTCACCAATCATAATGTCGAGTTGGTAGTCTTCCATGGCAGGATAAAGAATTTCTTCAATCACGGGGGAAAGGCGGTGAATTTCATCGATGAACAGCACATCACCTTCTTCAAGGTTGGTCAGCATGGCTGCCAAGTCCCCAGCACGTTCTAGTACAGGGCCTGAAGTTGACTTTAAGTTTCCACCCATTTCACGGGCAATAATGTTCGCAAGTGTGGTTTTACCCAGTCCCGGTGGACCAAAAATTAAGGTGTGATCGAGGGCTTCACCACGACCACGTGCTGCGCCAATAAAGATTTCCATTTGTTCACGAACCACGGGCTGACCGATGTAGTCATCGAGTGAGGTCGGGCGGATAGCGCGGTCGATATGATCTTCGGGTTTTTCGGAACCACCGATGAGACGGTCTTGCATATATTATTTAAACTTTAGGTGAATATGCTTTGTAGCAAAATGTCAGAAAAGAAAGTATATACCTTGGCGGAGTCTTTCCATTTTCAAGCGAAACTCAGGAATAACCTGCGGTTCGCCTTACTTTTGTTTTGCAAAATGAGAAGCAATGCTTCGCAAGAAAACCACTTGCGGTGCAATGCACCTCATCGCAAAACTCATCGAATGAAAGTTCGTATCGACTATATCGCAGAAACATTGATGTGCAAATGTCTCCTGACGCGAACAGTTGCGAATGACACTTACGTGTATCAAATGTCGTCTTGATTGAGATGCTTTATTTATTCATCGATTTGAGTGCAGCACGGATGATGTCACTTGCTTCAGTAAAATCACCTTTTGCAGCATTGACCAATTTCTGTGCTTCTAAAGGTTTGTACCCTAAAGACTGTAATGCCGCTTCAGCTTCTGCCACGGCAGAGTTGCCTGTGAACTGGATTTGTTCAACGGTTGAGTTGCTTGGCACTGTGCCTGAAGACATCGCTTTAAAGCGATCACGTAATTCAATCATGAGGCGTTCAGCAGTTTTTTTACCCACGCCCGGTACTTTAACCAGTGTATTGATATCTTCATGTTCGACAGTATGGATCAACATGTCGACACTGAGTGTGGAAAGAATACCTAAAGCCATTTTAGGGCCGACACCGTTGACCTTTAACATGGTGCGAAAAATGATTTTTTCTTGTTGATGCAGGAAGCCGTAAAGCAGTTGAGCATCCTCACGTACGGCAAGGTGCGTCCATAAGGTAATTTTCTGGCCTTTTTGTAGTTGGCAAAATGTGGTGAGTGGTGTATCAATTTCATAACCGACACCATTTACATTTAAAAGTACGGTGGGTGCTTCTAGTGCGAAGACTTCACCAATAAGACATCCGATCATGTTGTGTGATTCACTTTTTTATCAATGGTTGCATAGTAGTGAGCATTGCGCAGAAAGGCAAAAGGCTCACGGAAAATTGAGTTCGGATTGATGGCTTTATCATCAAACTGGATGTTGATGACTTATTTAAATCAATCCTGCCTTATTGCCTTGTAACTCTTGAGACAAGTTATACGCTTGGTGGTCTGAAAATTTAGAAATAATATCTAAGACCTGCATGATATTTTCATAATGGTTGCTACCAAAGTGCGCACCAGAACGACATAAAATAGCCATTAAGCGTTGTTCTTTAAAACTTAATGTTTTATGCGGTGTAGTGAGTGGAATAAAGGCATCTAAAATATTTTGCAAACTTTGATGGGCAATAATTTCCAAACCAGCTTTTTGCGGATGTTCAAATATTTTATCGCGGGCTAAATCCTTTGCACGGTTAATGCCTAACTCAATATCAGCAGCGCAGTATTGAAGTAAGGTACCAGCCAGTTGTCCGCTTAATATTTCAAAATGATGCTTAGCAAAAGCCGATGTGACTTCTTCAACCAGACGTTTCATTACTCGTCCACGCAGGGCCGCAATTTTTTGCTGCCATGTGGTATCTGGCATTGACAGTTCAGTTGGTGCGCTATATTCACCAAGCAAGCTTAAAAAAATCGGTTCGACTTCTTCATAAGACAACATATTTAAAATAATGCCATCTTCAAGATCAATCAGGGCGTAGCAAATATCATCTGCTGCTTCAAGCAAATAAGTCAGCGGATGACGACAATAATGGTATTCACCTAGTTGAATCAGTCCGAGTTGCTCTGCAATTTGTTGCAGGATTTCTTTTTCTGCCTGATAGCAACCAAATTTGGCACGTTTACTGGCAGGAGTATTACCTTGTGATTCGATGGTTTTAGACAGCCACGGATATTTTAAGTAAGCCCCAAGTGTCGCATAGGTCAGACGCATGCCACCATCATTAGGATGGTAGTCAATTTTAGTCAGTAAGCGTAGACCTTGGGCATTACCTTCAAATTGACGCACATCGGCTTGTTCTTCTGGGGAAAGTTTCTCTAAAAAGTTTCCATGTGATGCATCGTCAAACCATTCACGAATGGCATATTCACCCGCATGACCAAACGGTGGGTTCCCAATATCATGTGCTAAACAAGCCGCTTGAATAATGGCTCCAACATCGGCAGGAGAAATCCAAATTGGCAGTTCGTCCTTGATCTTTTCCGCTGCGAGCATGCCAAGAGAGCGTCCAATGCAGGAGACTTCGAGCGAATGCGTTAAACGAGTATGAATGCCATCGTGTTGAGTCAGTGGATGGACTTGGGTTTTTCGGTTCAGTTGGCGAAAACTTTGGGAAAAAATAATTCGGTCATAATCTTTGTGAAATGGACTACGTGCCAATTCGGTATTTTGTTTTTTACTTCCAATACGAACTGTTGAGAGCAGTTCCAACCAACGCATTTGCATCATTTATCGTTATTCAGTGAGTTATTGGCTTCATCATGCCAAAAAAGTGTGACGAGCTCTAGAGGGCTGCGACATAAGTTGTCTTTTAATTTATGCAGTATTAAGTTTTCAGAAATAGAACATCTTAAAGCAGTCATGTTTGTTCTAAAGGAGGCTATCGACTTCGTTATTTGCAGCTTAAATATCAATTGAAAATGGTTTTTAGAATCGAATCAAAGCCTAAAAGTCGGGCATCTTTGAAATTTATCCCTTAAAACATTTGTTACTAATCATGTTTGATTTTTAAAGTCAAAGTAAATTGATCTTTTAAAACAAAGAAATCTCACTTTTTTAAGTCGTAGACGACTAGCTGATTTTGGCAATACACAGTAGAATATGCGCTCTCTTCAAGTCACATTGAGGTAGGTTGTCTAGACCTGCCCGTGGAGCCAAAAACAGCATGTTTATCGTTGCCGGTGCACCTGCACACTCTTCTTTTAAGCAAACACAACTTTTAACACGTCTATCGTCTATCAGTTCTGTTCAATCAATAGAAAGCCAATGGGTTTACCTTTTCGACCAAGCGCTCGACGAGCAACAACAGCAATCTGCTTTGCAGCTATTAAATGATGGCGCAACCTTCCAAGTTCGCGAAGCGACAAGTGATGAAGTTCAAGTCCTTGTGACGCCACGTGTAGGCACAATCTCGCCGTGGTCATCAAAGGCAACGGATATTTTTGCTAACTGTAATACCCCGATACACCGCTTAGAACGCGGTGTTTTGTTTACTTTAAAAGGTATTTCTGAAGTATCGGATGCAGTAAAACAAGTTTTACATGACCGTATGACTGAAAGTGTGTTCAATCAAATTGAAGACGCGGCTGCATTGTTCTCTGAAACTGCACCAAAGCCTTTAAATGCAATCGACATTTTAGGTCAGGGTAAAGACGCTTTAGTAAAAGCGAACTCTGAGTTTGGTTTTGCACTCTCTGATGAAGAAATTGATTATTTAGTTGCTGCTTTTAACAAGCTCGGTCGTAATCCGCACGATATTGAACTAATGATGTTTGCTCAGGCAAACTCAGAGCACTGTCGTCATAAAATCTTTGGTTCTGAATGGACAATTGATGGTGAAAAACAGCCATTGTCATTGTTCCAAATGATTAAAAATACTTATAAAGAATCACCAACAGATGTATTGTCGGCATATAAAGACAATGCTTCGGTGATCGTTGGTTTTGATACTCAGCGTTTCTATCCGAAGAAAGATGAAGCGACTGGTCACCACGTTTATAAATACAAGAGCCAAGCCGCTCACATCCTGATGAAAGTGGAAACGCATAACCACCCAACAGCGATTGCGCCATTTGCGGGTGCTGCGACTGGTTCGGGCGGTGAAATCCGTGATGAAGGTGCAACAGGTCGTGGTGGTAAACCAAAAGCAGGTTTAACTGGTTTTACGGTTTCAAACTTAAATATTCCGGGCTTTGAACAGCCTTGGGAAGAGAACTACGGTAAACCATCTCGTATGGCATCTCCGCTTCAAATCATGATTGAAGGCCCACTGGGTGGCGCTGCATTCAATAATGAATTTGGTCGTCCTGCGTTAAATGGTTACTTCCGTACATTTGAACAAAATGTAAATGGCGATGTAAAAGGTTTCCATAAGCCAATCATGATTGCTGGTGGTTACGGTAACATCCGTCCAGACCACGTGGAAAAAGATGCGATTCAACCGGGTGACTTACTGATTGTTCTTGGTGGCCCTGCAATGCTGATCGGCCTTGGTGGCGGTGCGGCATCTTCTGTAGACAGCGGTAAACTCGGTGAAAACCTAGACTTCGCTTCTGTACAACGTGAAAACCCTGAAATGGAACGTCGTTGCCAAGAAGTGATTGATGCATGCTGGCGTATGGAAGACTTCAACCCAATCGTGTCTGTGCATGACGTGGGTGCAGGTGGTATTTCAAACGCAATGCCTGAGTTGGTGAATGACCACGAACTGGGTGCGATTCTTGATTTGCGTAAGATTCCATCGCTTGAACCGGGCATGTCTCCAATGGAGATCTGGTCAAACGAAGCGCAAGAGCGTTATGTGTTGGCGATTCGTCCAAGTTCTTTAGAATTATTTGAATCATTATGTGCACGTGAACGTTGTCCGTTTGCCGTTTTAGGTGAAGCAACAGAAGCGCGTCAATTGACGGTGAACGATCCATTGTTTGATAACAAAGCCGTGGATATGCCAATGCAAGTCATGCTGGGCGGCACACCTCGTATGAGCCGTTCGTATGAAACGATTGAACGTCAAGGCGACGACTTTGATGCATCTAAAGTCACAGATTTGAAAGATGCGATTTACCGTGTACTTAAAAACCCAACGGTTGCATCGAAATCATTCTTGATCACCATTGGTGACCGTTCAATTACAGGTATGGTTGCACGTGATCAGTTTGTAGGCCGTTGGCAGGTTCCTGTTGCAGATGCAGCAGTAACTACAACAAGCTTACAAGGCTATACAGGTGAAGCAATGGCGATGGGCGAACGTCCACCCGTTGCCTTGTTAAATCCTGCGGCATCTGCACGTTTATCGGTTGCAGAGTCGATCTCGAATATTATGTCTGCAAAAATCGACCAGATCAGTGACATTAAATTGTCTGCAAACTGGATGGCGGCGGCAGGGCAAAAAGGTGAAGACCAAGCTTTATTTGAAGGTGTAAAAGCCATCGGTATGGAAATGTGTCCTGCACTCGGTATTGCAATTCCAGTGGGTAAAGACTCATTGTCAATGCGTACGACTTGGAATGATGAAGGCGAAGACAAATCGGTGACTTCACCGATGTCAGGTGTAATCACAGCTTTTGCTCCTGTGACTGATGTACGTAAAACCTTAACGCCTGAATTGAAAAATGAAGAATCAGTACTTGTGCGTATTGATCTTTCTAAAGGTCAGTTCCGCCTAGGCGGTTCGATCCTTGCTCAGGTTTATAAAGCGATTGGTTCAGTGACACCTGATGTGGATAGTTTTGATGACTTCAAAGCATTCTTTGCCTTGGTTCAAGACTGGAATAACCGCGGCTTAATTAAGGCTTACCACGACATCGGTGATGGTGGTTTGCTTGCAACTGTTGCGGAAATGATGTTTGCAGCACGTCTCGGTGTGGCTTTAGAAGATCAATCAACTGAAAGTCTATTTGCAGAAGAAATTGGTGCAGTGCTTCAAATCAGCGCGTCTGATTGGGCAACACTTGCAGAAGAAGTTGCGGCATCTACATTACGCGATGCAATTGCGGTTATTGGTACTGTAAATAATACAGATCAATTGACTGTAAATGGCTTAGTGCTTGAACGTGCAGACTTGCAAGTGGCTTGGACTGAAGTGTCACATCAGATCCAACGTCTACGTGACAACGTAGAAACAGCGGATCAAGAATTTGCATTGATCACGGACAAATCACATGCAGGTATTATTGCAAAACCAACATTTGATTTGAATGAGCCAATCGAAGCGCCGTACATCAACGAACGTCGTCCAAACATGGTGATCTTACGTGAACAAGGCGTAAACGGTCATGTTGAAATGGCTGCGGCATTCGACAAAGTTGGTTTCAACACTGTAGACGTGCACATGAGCGACTTGCTTGCAGGTCGTATCAGTTTAGATGACTTTGAAGGTCTTGTGGCATGTGGTGGTTTCTCTTACGGTGACGTAATGGGTGCTGGTGGTGGCTGGGCGAAATCAGTTTTGTTCAACCCAAAACTTCGTGACCAATTTGAAAAATTCTTCAACCGTGACGAAACGTTCTCTCTTGGTATTTGCAACGGCTGTCAAATGTTGTCGCAATTGGCTCCACTGATTCCGGGTGCTGAAGCTTGGCCGCGTTTCCACCGCAACACTTCTGAGATGTTTGAAGCGCGTGCAGTAAACGTTCGTGTTGAAAAATCGAACTCTGTATTGTTAGAAGGTATGGAAGGTTCAATCCTGCCGATCGCAGTTGCACATGGTGAAGGTCGTGTGGTGACAAGCGCGGATAACTTGGCGGCATTAAATACAGGTAATCAAGTAATCTTGCGTTATGTCGATAGCCAAGGTAACCCAACTCAACACTATCCAATGAACCCGAATGGTTCACCAGAAGCGATTTCAGGTGTCACATCGAAAGATGGTCGCGCAACGATTATGATGCCGCACCCTGAACGTAACTTCCGTGCTGTACAGCATTCTTGGAAGCCTGAAGAGTGGACAGAAGACGGTGCATGGTTACGTATGTTCCGCAATGCACGTAAGTTCATTGGTTAATTTGAAGTCAGTGTTTTGAAAGCCACCTTCGGGTGGCTTTTTTATTGAAACG
>OFRI01000118.1_pt1 | contig 20378 bp, 21 predicted proteins | sample 1543031 | NCBI WGS metagenome assembly OFRI01 (sample SAMN07774226, study PRJEB24372) | wastewater metagenome
TAAAATAGTGGGAGATTTTTGATATGTTTAACTATTTAAAGGAAAAAAACTTTATTATTGCTGAAAAAAACAAAGGGGAATTTAATTTTATCTCATTATTAAGATGGTCTCTTGTAATTATATTTATATGGTTTGGAGGGATGAAATTTACACATTATGAAGCAATTGGAATAGCTCCATTTATTGAAAATAGCCCAATTGTTAGTTGGTTGCATAATCTATTTGGTATTCAAGGAGCTAGCTACTTTTTGGGTTGCATGGAGTTACTAACTGCATTTATTTTATTACTTGGTGCATTTAAGCCAATTTTATCTGCATTAGGTGGTTTAATGTCTGCAATAACATTTTTAATTACTCTAACATTTATGCTTACAACACCAGGTGTGATAGAACCGTCTGCTGGAGGTTTTCCTGCTCTTTCTGGTGCTCCAGGGCAATTCTTATTAAAAGATCTAGTTTTATTAGCTGCTTCATTGTGCATTTTAAAGGCATCAATAAATCGAAGAAATCCTTATTAATTTTATGAGTTAATAAAATTATATTCAAAATCAATTAATAATGAAAAGGCTATTTTATGACGTATAAGAAAACAATTGAGAGTATTGATAAATTAAATGTAGATCAATATCGTGTGACACAAAATAATGGCACAGAACGTCCATTTGAAGGTGAATATGATAAGCACTTTTTACCTGGTATTTATGTTGATATTGTGTCTGGTGAGCCATTATTTTCCTCAACAAAAAAATATAACTCAGGTTGTGGTTGGCCTGCTTTTTCTAAACCTATAGAAAATGTTACTGAGCATGCTGACTTTTCACATGGAATGCGTCGTGTTGAGGTTCGCTCAAAACACGCAAATAGCCATCTAGGTCATGTCTTTACAGACGGACCTCAATCTGATGGTGGGCTTCGTTATTGTATTAATTCTGCGGCTTTACGTTTTATTCCTTTGCTAGAAATGGAAAGACAGGGTTATGCTGATTATATAAAATATGTGGAGGTAAATACCTAATGGAACGTGCAATATTAGCTGGTGGTTGCTTTTGGGGGCTGCAAGATTTGATTCGTAAATTACCAGGTGTTGAACATACACGCGTAGGTTATACAAGTGGTGATATTGCCAATGCAACTTACCGTAACCATGGTACACATGCCGAAGCAATTGAAATCATATTTCATTCAAATATAATTAGTTACCGTAAATTACTTGAATTTTTTTTCCAAATTCATGATCCAAGTACGCTAAACCGTCAAGGTAATGATATTGGGACAAGTTACCGCTCGGGAATTTACTACACTACTGAAGAACAACATCAAATTGCATTAAAGACCATTCAAGATGTAAATTCTTCTGGGATTTGGCCAGGTAAGGTGCGAACAGAAGTAAAGGCGGCAAGTGATTTTTGGGAAGCTGAGCCAGAACACCAAGATTACTTAGAGCGATACCCCACTGGATATACATGCCACAGAGTCCGTCCTGATTGGGTTTTGCCTTAACTATGATTTTTTAATGCAACAGAACCTTCTAGATGCACATCCAAGCCTAACCAGATTGAGATGTTTTTAGAGCATGTGCTGTTTGTGATAAATTGAGATTATGTTGAGTGAGTTCTCTAATAATTCTAAGTTGTTGAAAGTTCATAATTTGGATATAGAATATAAAAATAAGAGCAAATATATAAATAAATGCTCTTTTAGATGATCAATGATTAACGCATTGTGACGAATTCTTCAGCAGAAGTCGGATGAATTGCTAAAGTGTTATCGAAGTCTTTTTTAGTTGCTCCCATTTTTAAAGCAACAGCAAAGCCTTGCAGAATTTCATCCATACCGTATCCAATACCATGAATTCCGACCACTTTCTCATCAGTTCCTACACAAATTAATTTCATTTTTGTGAGTTGTCGATGTTCTGTTATCGCTGTATACATGGATGTAAAGGAAGAACTATAAATTTTGATGGCATCTTTACCAAATTTTTCTATGGCTTGATCTTCGGTTAATCCAACTGTTCCAATAGGTGGGTGACTAAACACCACAGTCGGAATATTTTCATAATCTAAATGTTCATTTGGCTTATTGTTAAATAAACGTTCAGACAGTCTTCGACCCGCTGCCACAGCAACAGGTGTTAACTCGACTTTACCTGTAATATCACCCACTGCATAAATGCCAGACTGTGTTGTATTTTGATATGCATCAACATGAATAAAGCGATTCTCGTTCAATTGAACTTGAGTCTTATTAAGATTGATCGCTTCAGTTGCAGGTTTTCTACCAATTGCCCAAATCAAGCAATCTACACTATGTTCTGTACCATCTTCTAGGTGTAATACAAGTGAGTTATCTTGAACTTTAGTCACTTTGTTAATCTGACTATGAGTATGCACGTTAATATTTTCACTGCGCATATTCTCTAATAGTGTTTTACCAAGGAAATGATCTAATCCACGCAAAGGCTGATGTTTACGAATAAATAATTGTACATTCGAACCCAATGCATTAAGAACACCTGCCAATTCCACAGCAATATAGCCAGAACCAACAATAGCAGTCCGCTTCGGTAAGTGTTCTAATCCGAAGAAACCATTGGAATCAATACCATATTCAGCACCTTCAATTTCAGGTTTGAATGCTTGAGTCCCCGTAGCAATTAAAATATGGTCAGCTGTGTACGTTTCACCATTTACTTCAATTGTTTGAGCATCTAAAAATTTTGCAAAACCTCGAATGACATCAACATTATTTTTAGCTAGTCCTGTGTCATACGATGTATGTATTCGGCTGATATAGGCTTGTCTGTTTTCAACTAATTTCTTCCAGTTAAAGGATTTCAATTCTGTATTAAAGCCATAGTCAGGACCATATTTATGAATCGCATCGGCAATTTGAGCTGAATACCACATCACTTTTTTAGGAACACATCCTACGTTGACACAGGTTCCACCAATATCACCCATTTCTATCAGTGCACATTTCTTACCATACATGGCAGCACGATTGACTGATGCAATACCGCCACTGCCTCCGCCAATCGCAATATAATCATAGTGTTTAGACATAAATGAAATTCCTGTTTTTTAGATTTAAAAAGTTAATGATATACGCTGAATTATCAGGAGACTTTCCCTTGGGAGATTCTAGGCAGCCAACTTATAAAAGTCTTCGGCCATTTGATTTGGTGTCTTAAAACCCAAACCCTTTTGAATTCTTCGATGATTATAAAATAATTCAATGTATTTTATAATATCTGCTTTGGCTTCTTCTCTGGTTTGATAGTTGTAATGATGCACTAACTCATTTTTCAGTATTCCCCAAAAGCTTTCAATCGGTGCATTATCGTAACAGTCTCCGCGCTTGCTCATTGAACCTTGAAAACCATATTGCTCAAGTATATTTCGATATTCATGGCTGCAATATTGACTTCCTCTGTCTGAATGCACAATCAGTTCTTTGGTTGGTTTTTGATTGTGAATAGCCATATTTAGCGCATTACAAACAAGCTGTGCTGTCATGCGCTCATTTAAGCTATAGCCAACCACTTGCTTCGTGTAAAGGTCTTTTACCGCTGCTAAGTACAGCCATCCTTCAACAGTCCATATGTACGTAATATCACTTGACCATGCTTGATTTGGTCTAGTCATTGAGAATTGTTGCTCCAGCAGGTTTTCATAGATCGCTCGATTATGGTCACTATTCGTAGTCCTTTTAAAACGCTTGTGTCGCTTACAATACAGGTGGTTCAGCGCTTTTATCTGACGTACAGCGTACATACTCATTTTTATGCCCTGAGCTTGTAAGTATTTGGTTAATCGAATATAACCATAGCTCTGCCTTGTCTCCTCATGGGCTATTTTCACCAATATCGTCTGTTGATTTCGTTGAATCGTTCTTTTGCTCACGCCTCTCTTGAGCCAATCATAAAAACATGAAACTGAAACATGAAGTAATCGAGCCATTAAGGTAATTGGAAAAGAATATCTTTTTTGTTTCATATAGGCGTACCTTACTGACTTTCTTTGGCAAAGTACGCTGCTGCCTTTTTTAAAAATTCACGTTCCATTTCAGCTATTTTGAGCTGTTGTTTGAGTTTTTTATTTTCTTCGAGTAGAGCGTTTAGATCAGGTGAATACTGTTTTGTACCTGCTAAAGTTCCAGCCTTTGCTTTGGTATTCCAATTTGAAAGAGTTTGCATTGAAATGCTAAGTTGTCTAGCTGTTTCCGAGACATTGCCTTGATTGGCTTCAATTAATTTGATGGCTTCAGCTTTAAATTCTGTGGTGTAAGTCTTGTGTTTCTTGCTCATGGTAAACTCCTGATGAGTGTGTTTAGTTTACCAAGTTAAAACCTCCTGTTTTTTCAGCACACATCATACGACAAAGGGTGGAATAATCCGGAGCTGTCCAATCTAATCCAGAGAGTTTAATCAGACTTTGAACAAAACCTGTGACCATACGTAAAGAGAGTCGGAATAGTAATTTGATCATTAAGCAGCATTGAATCGCTGTATCGGAGTAGGTTTGATTTCGACCTTGCTTGCCTTGTGATTGTGCATACCACTGAGTCTTTGGATCAAGCCAAATGGAAATATTACCTCGGTTAATTAAGGCTCGGTTATAGGATGACCAATTGGTTGTACGGTAGATTTTAGAGGCAGGCTTATTCATTTTGAAATTATATTGCTGAATAAGCCTTCCATGCTAGGTTTGTACAACAAAGCCCTTTGAGAATAATTCAAAGAAAAATTATATAAAATTAATACGGTACAATAAAATTGCAAAACTGATAATTAATATAATCATGGTCAATATTATTAAAAAATTAGTTGAAGAAAATTTCATTTCACCCTCGACTTACAATTAATTTTTTACATGAAAAATCATGTGTTTAAATAAAAAAATACCCATTCATAGCATATTTAGCCAACAATAAAATTTTATAACCCACAGAATATTATTGCGAAAAAACCATGATTATGATTTCAAATAGATTTAATATTTAGTGCGCCAATCTTTGTTTCTAGAGCAGCTCTATCTAATACCTATTCATTAAAGAAACGCCTAACCCCACGTAAGTTGCTCGATGATTGTAATCAATCAAACTCTCCCCATAACCGTCAAACAATTGAAAATATCCTCTTAACTTGCCTGCGATCGGAAATGCCCAATCAAATTGCATAGCGCCGCGAGAATCATCTCCCCCTCTTAAAGAATGTCGTAAAAGCAATGAAAACTCATTATCATTACGACGGTAAAATGCTGTTAAATCTCCCCGTCCTACATAGTTTTTAATGTCAGGATTATCATCTTTTCCGGCATCTTCATCTAGGCGATACCAAGGTCGCAACATAAGCGCAAAATTATCTTTTTCTAAACCAATATTCAGCATAATACGGTCCCAGCTGCGAGATAAGGGACCAGAACGACCATTAGATTGATGATTATAAGTTAATCCCAATAAGCGCCCATTTAAGCCCAAAATGCTATAGTCTGTTCTAAAAATTAAACTGGCTTCAGGCTCATAATTTGTTTCACGAAAAGGCCTCGATTCATCTTCATTATAGACTTGCCAATGCGCAGTCTGCGTATAGCCAACCCACATATCCCCATTGTCTTCAAAGAGATTCTCAAGTGCTTTGGTCTTTAAAGATAACTGCAGTTTAGCTTCCATCGAATTCAAATTTTGCTGTTCTGCCAGTGTCTTGTTTGGCGTATGCGGAACTTCATTTTTTTCACTTGTCCACAGTGCAGGTAGCAAATAAATAGGCTGGTAAGCCCGTAAATTCCATGTTCCTAGTTTTTGTTCTGGTGTTAATTCCCAACGCTGGTCGATTAATGATGCTTTTAAATCCGATTGATGATGTTCTAAAGCAAAAAAATGGTTCGGATTGCCCTGCTTGTTATCTCGGCTGCTCGGCCGTTTTAATGTTTGTAACGGCATGGCCTCAGCAGATCCAGCGCCTTCTGCAACTAATACCGATGCCACTGTTACGTCGCTGAGCTTTACTGAAAATAAACCGTCATAACAATTTAAACGCTCTGCATTTGACTCAAGTGCTACACAAGCAGAAGCACTTGCAGGTTGATAAGCATAGCCTGCTTCTGTACACAATATAGACAGCATCGCCAAGTTCAACACCCTGAATGAATACTTTGTACGGCGTGTCAATTTAACAGCCATTTTTAAATTTCCTTTCTTCATTTTTGAGAATACTTTCATACAGCACATTAGAAAAACGGTAAGTATGTGCAACTAAACGATCTAGCCAACGTTGCGCAGCAAGTAACTCAATCCCCTTTGCTGCATTAAGTTGATTCACTTCAGTATGCTGCAGAATTTTTTGGCGTATTTCGGCACGATGCTGACTGGTCCACTTCTTTAAACTATTTAATTCATTGCGCATTGGCTCTATATTTTTAGGATTTCCTAGCTGCTCTCGTTGTTGTATATAGCTCTCAACAATATGCTTATAGTCCAAAGCTGTTTGTAAAACTGCTGGCTGAGTACGTAATAAAATTGCGTAATCAATATTTTCAAGATCACTGCGTAATACACGTACATAAACCATCACTCGCAATAAGCTGACAAAATCATGATTACTTTCATGTGAATAAGGCACATTGATTTTTTCTAGATATGCTTCCAGCTGTAAAATTATTTCATCTAATTGTTTTATTTTCCGCTGAGAAGGCATAGCACCTTCCTGAAATGCTGCACTCAAAAAACTGAATATTTCGAATAAAATATAATATTGAACGGTCTGTGCAGACTGAACAGCAATAGCAGAAAACTCAAGATTAGCCTCATCCAGAAATTTCATAATCGCAGGCAAGTCATTGGGTAAAATACGCAGCAGCCACTTTTCCAGCTGTTTTGTCGCAGGCATAAAAACCAAGGCCCCCATAACACTAAATGCAGTATGGAATAAGGCCAAAATAATCAAGACATCCCATTGAGTAAAAAAAGTATATTGCTGATAAAAATAGATAAATAAAGGAGCCAATATAAAAAAAGCTAATATCGCAGTGACAAGATTAAAAACCACATTTACCGCAACTGTTCGTTTCGCACTGACTGAAGCACCAATCACAGAAATAACAGTAATCCCCACTGCACCAACGTTCTGACCAATCACCATATAAATAGCTTCAGATAAATCTATCGCTCCTGTCGCTAATGCTGCCAAAGTCGTCGTAATCGCAGCACTGGACGATTGCAAAAGTAAAGCCATGACAAGACCAATCAGTACTAAAATTATTTGTCCCAAAAACTCATTGGCATTTAAAAATGATAAATCACCTTGTTTTGAAAACCCATTCATGGCTTCTTGCAATACACTGATACCAAAAAAAATCAGGCCAAAACCTGCAATAATTAAACCCAATACTGCAATTCGGTCTTTACCTAATAAATTGATGACAGCGCCAAATCCAATCAAAGGCAGTGCGATCATTGAAATTGAAAATTTCAAGCCTAATAGCGCAACCATCCATCCCGTGCTTGTGGTTCCGATATTGGCCCCAATCATAACACCAATGGCTTGAGCAAAACTCATGATCCCTGCATTTACGAAGCCAATTGTGGCCATTGTCGTTGCAGTTGAAGATTGAACCAATAAAGTTAGGCCTATACCTGACAGCATGGCTTTAAACTGCGTTTCGGTAAATTTAGTTAATAACTTTTTAAGCGTTTCACCTGTTGCATCCTTTAACCCATTGGTCATTAAAGTCATGCCCAGCAAAAATAAGCCAACACCACCGAATAATTCTGCAAAAACTTGATGCATCGTTTCCCCTATACTTCTTGGTTTTCAATATAAGTACCTGATTTCTTTTTTTAAAAATTTCATCACCACAATCCTTCATCGCTATTTAAACTTGAAGCAGCAGTAATCCGCCTACACATAACACATGCACGATCTGTACTGGAGCGAAATAAATGCCATATCTCCAGCCACCTGTCATAAAGGCATTTACGCATTTTGAACCTGAATGAGTTGCCAAACCGAGTACCATTGCATAAACCAAAATACTGTTATGAATATCACCCTGTACGACGACAGCAGTCATCGCAGCATGTACTTCAAAAAGTGAAGCCAATAGGGTGCCTATGATTAAACCTTTATCCCCCAACAGTACGCTCAGTCCATAAACTAAGGCCTGAATCACCGTAAGTGTTAGTGCAATAATCACGGCTTCTTTGATACTGAACATGCGGGAATCTTCAGCCATATTGCTTGTTTCTGATGACACATTTTTCTGCTGTGAAGACATAGGCATTTTATGGAGTAAAAATAAAGCGGTCACAGTTAACATCACAATGCCTGCAATACATGGCAACAGTAAAAATTTCAGCCACCCTAGGCTGACTCCTGCAACGACAATCAACAATTGCACCAAGGTTGAAACACAGGAAAGCAAGGCTGCGCCTGCACTTATTTTTGCATCCGCCTTTCCTGCACGCACTTGCATGCCATAACTTGCAACCGTTGCTGTACTGGATACAAAACCTGAAGCGAAAGACGATAAAATAAGTGCTTTATCTTGTGAGAAAAGCCTTTTCGCCACATGCGCCAAAGACTGTACAATCAGAATTAAAATCACTAATTTCAGAATGACATAGGGATTCAGCACAGAGTCCCAATACGGCTGATTTGGCATCAATGGCAAAGCAATTAAGATTAATGCCAACAGAAACAAGCCATCACGCAATTCAAAATCTCGAATGGTTTGCCCTGCAAAACGATGCATTACGCCTTTTGCCCTTAAAACAATGGTGAGCAATACGGCCAGACCTGCTGCAAACAAGGGATTGAATACACACAATGCACCTATTAAGTAGGTCATTAAAAAAGCAAGCTCCGTGGTACTGCCTATATCTTTTTGCTGTTTGTACAAGCTGTATAAACAAAAAGCAGTGACGGCTGCTGCTCCCACAATCCCTACAGCAAGGTGAATTAAAAAGCACAATGCTCCTAACAAAGCCGCGATTGTAAATGAGCGTAATCCTGCAAAGCTTGGTTCACCGGCTGCATTATTATGACGTTCGCGCTCTAAGCCAATTAATATACCGCTGCCTAGAGCAGACGCCATAATAGTCAACAATTGCGACAAAGATAAACTGAGTAAAAGTTCGCCCACCAGAGCACCCCCAGAATATGCAATGAATATCATGTTTTCATTACTGAATAAAAAAAGTAGGCAGTCTTTTAAGGGATGGACACTGCCTGCCAAAAGGAAATTGTTAAGCCATGGTATGAATGGTGTCTTTAAAGCGTTTCCACGATATATAGAAAAATACCACTGCAATACCTAACAGCCATACAAAAGATGGCCATACCACATCAAATCCAGCATTGCGGTATAAAATGGCTTGAGCTAAGGAAACAAAATGCGTCGTTGGGGCAATCATCATCACGTGCTGTACAATTTCCGGCATACTTTCACGTGGAGTTGAGCCGCCTGATAGCATTTGCATCGGAATCAATACGAGCATCATGAGCAAACCAAACTGCGGCATAGATTTAGATACAGTTGCCATGTAAATACCCATTGAAGTTGTTGCAAACAGTGTGAGTAAGGCGCCTAAGAAAAATAGAGGTAAACTACCGTCAATCGGTACATTCAATACCCCCTGTACCACTACTTTTAAGCCGACAAATGCTGCAATCAACACAACCAGACTCATCGCCCAAACTTTAGACATCATGATTTCAAATACTGTTACAGGCATCACCATTAGATGTTCAATGGTGCCATGCTCGCGCTCACGAATTAGCGCGGCACCAGTGAGAATAATTGAAAGCATCGCCACATTATTAATAATCCGCATCACACTGGTAAACCATTGATTTTCCAGTGTCGGGTTGAAGCGCGAACGCATAGCCAAATCTATAGGTAAAATTGTGATTTCGCGGTTACGCAATACATATTCATTCACTTCAGCCTGAATAATTTGCTGAATATAGCCTGCACCAGACATAGCCTGACTCATGCGGGTCGCATCGACATTGACCTGAATCTCAGCGCTGTCGCCAGATAATACATCTAGCTGAAAATTTGCTGGAATATTTACAGCAAAAGTAAACTCACCAGCATCCATCCCCGAATCCATCGTACTGAGCATAGCCGTTTTACTGGTGAAATTTGGTGGATAAAAAGCTGAGGAAATCCGCTCAGACAAAATCGAGTGATCCTCATCAACAATTGCAATAGGGGCCATATTTAGCGTGTCTTTCACTGCAGTTGATGAGTTGTAAATCGATAAGGTAAACGTGTAAATAATCAACACTAACATTATCGGATCTCGCCACAAGCTCCAAAGCTCTTTACAGCCGAGCTGATAGATATTCTGTAATTTTGTGAACATCTTATTGCTCCTGTTTTTTCAACAAAACAATGGCCGCAAACATAATCACCGGAACAGCGAGAGCCATTATCCAGATAGCCTGCTTGAGATCTGCAAAGTCCAAACCTTTATTAAAAATTCCACGGCTGATATTCACCATATGTGTTGCAGGATATATCTCCCCAAACCAACGCCCAAAACCTTCCAAAGAAGAAACGGGATTGACAATGCCTGCAAACTGCATAACAGGAATCAATGTGCCGATCATCACCAAAAACATGGATGCAATTTGGCTTTTAGTAATTGTCGATGCTAACAGCCCCATGCCTGTAGCAAAGATTACAAACAGAAAAGTGGCCAAAGTTAAAGTAAAGAAACTACCCTTTATAGGAACATCAAATAAAGTCACGATGACTAAACACATAAGGAAATAGTTCAGCATGGCCAGCACAATATACGGAAACTGTTTTCCTATTAAAAACTCGGTCCGTGTCACTGGCGTAACATATAAATTCACAATCGAACCCAGTTCTTTTTCCCGTACAACGGATAGCGCTGTCAGCATGGCGGGAATCAGTAACAGCAACAAAGGCATAACTGCTGGAGCCATTGCTGGCAAACTTTTAATATCAGGGTTATAGCGGTAACGTGTTTCAACATTCACTGTACTAGAAGTTTTATAACCGCTTTGTTCCAAAGCCTTTTGCATCAGCCAATAAGTATGAATTCCCTGTACATAACCTTGCACCGTTTCTGCACGTTGCGGCATCGCCCCATCGATCCATGCCGCCACTTGCACCTGTTCACCGCGCGCCACATCACGCGCAAAATTTGGCGGAATTTCAATCGCTAAGGAAATATCACCGCTTCGCATACGCTGATCGATATCATCATAACTTTGAAGTGCTGGCCGTTCGATAAAGTAGCGTGATCCAGCAATGCTCATACTGTAATTCTGACTCAGACTCGTTTGATCATGATCCAAAACTGCAAATTTGAGGTCTTCTACATCCATGGTGATGCCATAACCCATGACCAGCAGTAAAAGCAGTGAACCCACTAAAGCCATTGTGGCTCGAATAGGATCACGTGCTAATTCCAAAGATTCACGCCAAGCAAAACTAAATAATCGGCGAAAACTGAATTTTTTGGGTTTAGCATTCAACTCTTGATGATCATCAGTTTCTGCAATACTTTGCGCTATCTCATTTGGCTTATCCTTAGTGCCTGCGCCTGCATCAATCAAATACCCAATAAAAGCTTCTTCCAAAGTTTCTGCATGGCGGTTTTCAATCAACTGTGCAGGCGATGCACTGTCAAGTACCCGCCCCGCATGCATCATTGACATACGATCGCAACGCAACGCTTCATTCATAAAATGTGTTGAAATGAAAATGGTCACACCATCATTACGCGATAAATTTATCAAATACCGCCAGAAATTATCCCGCGCAATAGGGTCAACGCCAGACGTTGGTTCATCTAGAATTAAAATTTCAGGATTATGTACCAATGCCACCGCCAGTGATAAGCGCTGACGGATCCCCAAAGGCAAATCGTCAGGCATTTTTTCTTTCAGATCTTCTAGTTCAAAACGTTCAAGCATCAGCTTTACACGCTGCTCAATTTTTTCTTGCGGCACATGAAATAATTTGGCATGAAGAACCAAATTCTGCACAATCGTCAATTCACTGTATAGAGAAAATGACTGCGACATATAACCAACACGGCGGCGAGTTTCAATGTTATTGCCTTCAACTGGCTGGCCAAACAGCCATGCCTGACCTTCTGAAGCTTCTAACAAACCTGTGAGCACTTTCATCGTGGTGGATTTACCACACCCATTTGATCCCAAGAAACCAAAAATTTCACCACGTTTAATCTGAAAATTGACATGATCTACCGCAGTAAAATCACCAAATTGAACTGTTAAATCTTTTGCTTCCAATGCATAGGTATCAGAACCATAATTTGCCAAAGGCGGAATCACAACGGGTTCATAACCCACTTTTTTTTCTTCCGGCAACAGCTTAATAAATGCATCTTCTAAACTTGCGCTTTGAGTTTCACTGAGCAATTGCTGTGGTGTGCCTGTTTTTAAAATACGACCATCATCCATCATAGCCAGCCAATCGAAGCCTTGCGCTTCATCCATATACGCCGTAGCAACAATGACGCTCATATGTGGACGGACTTTACGGATACGGTTGATTAATTCCCAAAATTGCGCCCGCGCTAAAGGATCAACCCCTGTCGTAGGCTCATCGAGAATTAAAAAATCTGGGTCGTGAATTAACGAGCAGCAAAGACTCAGTTTCTGCTTCATTCCACCAGAAAGTTTACCTGCAGGGCGATCTAGAAAACCAGATAAGCCTGTACTTTGAGTTAATTCATCAATCCGCTTACGTCGTTCTACGGCATCGTGCCCAAATAAACGTGCGACAAACTGCAAATTTTCCTCAACAGACAACGTTTTATAAAGGTTTTTACCTAATCCCTGTGGCATATAGGCAATATAAGGGCAAACTTGAATGCGATGATGCTTATCAGCAATATCCCCGCCCAAGACAGTTAATTTTCCTTGCTGCACAATTTTAGCACCTGACAGCAAAGCTAATAAGCTGGATTTCCCCACGCCATCAGGACCAATCAAACCAATCATGCAGCCTGCAGGTAACTTTAACGACACTTGATTGAGCGCTGCTGTTTTCCCATATTTCAGGCTGACATTTTCAATTTCTGCAACAAACGATCCTTTTTCAGAATGTTGTGTCATCATTTAACTTTTTTCTCTAAAAACGCGGGCCAAGCTGCCTGATTATCGACTTTGATGTATGCCACACCAGGCAAACCAGTTTTGACTTGTTCTATATTATTTTTCAGTAAGGCTGGATCAATCTTTGCCTTCACGCGAAACATCAATTTCTGGCGTTCACTTTCAGTTTCCACAGATTTTGGTGTGAACTGTGCTGTATCTGCAACAAATGACACCTTGGCCGGAATCACTACATTTTTTGCAGCATCCAATACAATACGAACCTCTGTACCAATCGCAATATGACCCGCTACTGTTTCAGGCAAAAAGAAAGTCATATATACATCTGAAAGATCAATCAAATTTAAAACGCGTCCGCCTGCTGCCACTAGCTCTCCTGGTTGGGCAACACGGAATTGAACACGCGCTTTTAGTGGCGCACGCAATTGTGCATCATCCATATCGAATTTAATCCGTTCAACCGATGCTTTAATGGCATCAACTTGAGAATGTGCTGCTGAAACTTGACTTTTAGATGCCACTATCGCACCTTCCGCACTTTGCACCTGTGCTTTCGCAGCACTTAATACAGCCACTGCCTGTTGCGCCGCCGCACGCTCATCATCTAGCTGCTGCTTTGATGATGCCCCTTCTTTCGCTAATACCTCAGTACGACCCAGACGGTTTTTAGCTGCCATCAATTCAGTTTCACGCTGCTGAACCATCGCCACCGCCGCGGCTTTTTCACTCATCCTCATCGCAACTTGTGCTTCAGCCGTAGCAATGGCATCTTGAGCTTGACGTTGCTGCGCTTCTAATTCACGCAATTGTGCCTCTAGAGTAGAGATTTTAACCCGTGCCAAAACTTGACCTAGTTCTACGAAATCTCCTTCTTTAACCAAGATTTCTTGCAATTGACCTGATAATTTACTTGATACATTAATCTCAGTCGCTTCAATACGCCCATTACCGCTCACTAAGGCTTCGGTGTCTGGCTTATGCATATTTTTCCAGACCAAATAAGCTAAAAGTCCTAATACAACAATGGCCCCAGCAATGGTTAGTTTTTTAAGATTCATGTCTGATTACTCAATATTTTAAATTTTGTTCGCCAATGTGGTATCTCCGCCTAAAGCAAAATAGAGATTGACATAGGACTGCATTAAGTTGCTTTGTGTTTCTATCCATTGCTGCTCGGCACCCAGCAAATTGCGCTGTGCATCCAAAACCTCTAAATATCCCACAGCACCATTGTCATACCTCAGCTGCGCCAGACGTTCAGTTTCTTTGAAGGCATTTAAACCTTGCTGTTGAATCTGTAATTGCTGATCTAAATACTTTTGCTGTGCCAAAGCATCAGAGACTTCACGAAAAGCGTTCTGTACAGTTTTTTCATATTCTGCTACGCCTATATCTTTACGCACTTCTGCCAAAATCAAATTATTTTTTAGGCGACCTGCAGTAAAAATCGGGACACTGATACTCGGGGCAAATGACCAAACACTGCTGCCAGATTTAAATAATCCATCTAAATCTGCACTGGCTGTACCCAAACTGCCCGTCAGTGTAATTCGCGGGAAAAATGCCGCCCTTGCTGCATTAATATTGGCATGCTTAGATTTGAGCATAGCTTCAGATGCACGTATATCAGCACGATTCAGCAATAAATCTGAAGGCAGGCCTGTATGCAGTACACCTGTTTTAAAAGTCACTTGATCCAAATCTGTTTGATGCAAAGAAGTCGGCTGCCCTACCAGCTGCACTAAATAGTTTGCAGTCAATGCACGCGACTTCTCCAGTTGTGTCACTAAGGCCTGACCATTGCTGAGCATTGTTTTTGCTTGCATATATTCCACTTTGGAACTAGCACCAACTTCATAGCGGCGTTTAAACAGGCGTACTGATTTCTCATAATTCTGAACAGAGCGCTGAGCAAAATAAATGCGTTTGTCTAGTTCAGAAAGTGTTAAATAACTTAGAACTGTCTGCTGAATAAGACTGTTGCGTACCGCTTGCACATTACTCTCTACTGCAAAGAACTGCTGTAAAGCTGCTTCATTCAAGCTGCGTATACGCCCCCATAAGTCCAGCTCCCATTGGTTCATACCCAAACCAACAGAATACTGGCTGGTCGTCATTTCTCGGCCAACATAAGATAAATCGGCAGGCACATGATTACGTTCCATACCTGCATTCCCGCCAATATTGGGGAAAAGCTCCGCACGTTGGATACCATATGCTGCTTGTGCTTCATGTATCCGTAATGAAGCAATTTTTAAATCTTGATTGGACACTAATGCCAAATCAACAAGATTAATTAGCTGCTGATCATTAACATAATTGTCCCAAGATAAGACTTGGTAGTTACCTTGAGTTTGCAATGGATATGTTTGAGACAGAGCCACTTGATGTTCTGGGAGAGGCGTTATTTGAGAACAACCCACAAGACTTGATGTCAATACGACACACATCCATTTTAAAGAAGTGAATTGCATAACCTCATTCCCCCCAATAATTTACAGCATGATATAAATGTGAATGGTTGAACATATTTTTTAAATGCACATGAACCAACTGCCTTAATCTCAGTTCAATATTAAAATTTTGATCGACCATCCATTTATGTACCAGCCCCATTAAAGAAGTCATAATAAAATCTGCGACCATTTCAATATCAACATTTCGAGACAACTGCTCCAAAACCAAAGCTTCTTTCAACCATTTAATATTATCTGATTCACGCACACTCTGTGAATTAACAAGATATTCATTTAAAGCTTTATTTGATTCCAACCCATAAAATCTCAACCAAAAATAAGCACGATATTTTTCACGATAGACATAAACATCATCTGCCACATTTAAAAGCAAACTATTAATCGCATCCAAACCATATTTATTTTTAGTAGATAATTTAGATTTCTCATTAAGCCAATTTTCCAAATAATCCAAAACACGAATTAACAATTTATCTTTAGAGCCATAACGACGTGTGACTAAGCCTCGGCTATATCCTGCATTCACTCCAACAGCTTCTAAAGTAACTGCACTTACCCCACCTTCCGACAAAAGCTTAATAGTCTGCTTAACCATTTTAAGATCTGACTCAACAGCCCTTGCCTGTATTTTTTTATTAATAAAAATCTGCTCAGATTTTTTACTTTTTTCCAAAATACTTGAATTTTCAAAGCCCAATTTATCGCCCCCCTAAAGACAAATAAAAAAATATTGTTAGCAACAACTTTTTTCTAAATAATAGTATATACCTTTGTACACGACAAAAAAAGATAACTCATTGAAATAATGGCATAATACTTGTTTTCTGACGACGAATATGATGACACATTTCAATGAGTTACATCTCATCTTAAACAAATATCTAAAGTGGAACAAGTCACATGTAAAATGTTTTACACTGATTATGCTTGCATTAATTGTAAAACAGACATGTAATCTTTCTTCTGCATCTAAAGCCTTACCCATCAAGTGCTTACCACAATCATTTTATCGACGTATACAACGCTTCTTTGCAGATCAGTATTTCGATTATCGTCAAATTTCTCAGTTAATTTTCAATATATTTTCATTCGATAAAGTCCAATTAACTTTGGATAGAACTAATTGGAAATGGGGAAAACGAGATATCAATATCTTGATGTTAGCCATCGTCTATCGTGGAATAGCGATACCTATTGTTTGGACATTGCTCAATAAACGTGGAAATTCAGATACAAAAGAGCGTATTGCTTTGATTCAACGCTTTATCTCCATTTTTGGTAAAGATCGTATTGTGAATGTGTTCGCAGACAGAGAATTTATCGGTGAGAAATGGTTTACATGGTTAATTGAAAATGACATTAACTTCTGTATACGTGTTAAAAAAACTTTATTGTGACCAATCACTTAGCCAAGAATCATAAAATTAGTGATTTATTTCGTCATCTTCAAGTTGGTCAAACTGAATGTCGTAAACGACGTATTTGGGTTGGTCGAGTGAAACTGTATATTAGTGCGCTACGATTAGAAGATGGAGAACTTTTACTTGTTGTTTCTCCTATGTTTAATGCTTCTGCTATTCGTGATTATGCATTACGCTGGGAAATCGAAACGTTATTTAGTTGTCTCAAAGGACGTGGATTCAATCTTGAAAATACTCGTTTAACAGACCCTAGACGAGTCAAGAAATTGATAGCAGTGCTAGCTATCGGTTTCTGTTGGTGCTATTTAACAGGTGAATGGCAACATGATCGGAAAAAAGCGATAAAAATAAAGAAGCATGGACGACTTTCAGTAAGTTTATTTCGCTACGGTTTGGACTATGTTCAAATGGCTATTCTACGTTTGATTGGTTTTGGAAAAAAAGAAGAATTTAAGAAAGTGCTAGCAATTTTAAGAAAGAAAAAGCCTGATAGGACAAGGGTCCTATGAAATTTGTCGTGTACAGAGAAAAAACTGACAAATATTGTCAGTTTCCCTCTTTCTAGTTCAACATAATTGGAGAATTGATCAATTCATCAGCGTTATCTTCTATTTTACTGGCATAGAATTGATCCAAAATAGTCCCAATTTCAGTAACGGCATCGACTAAAGCCTGCCGATACTGTTGCTGTGCCATTTTTGCAATAATACTTTGGCAGACCTCGTCCCACACCTGCTGTGTAGTAGCTAACTGTATTCCACGGTCAATGACAATCTCGACTTTACGCTCACACAAGTTTAAGTACAGTAAAATCCCGCTATTCAACTCGGTATCCCACACACCGAGCTCAGCAAACAGTTGTTTCGCACGTCCACGAGTATCTAAATAATAGGCTTCTCGAGCAGGCATGTGCCCTTCGATCACCACTTGGATTTCACCAATGTGCCCATGTTCAGCAGCAGATACCGCTTGCGCAATCGCATGTTGATCTTGCTGATTAAAAAAGCGTTTACTAGCTGGCATATGTAATAAATGCTTTAACCAACGCTTAAAACTCGGTTGTACAACTTCATCTAGCTTTGGTTTAGTGACGATGTCCGTCGTTTCAGTTGTTGTTACCATGACCCTGATGCTCCTCCACCGCCGAAGCCGCCGCCCCCGCCACTATATCCACCTCCACCAAAACCGCCGCCGCCACGACCTCCGCGCCCACCTCCACCGCCAGAAGAGAGAAAGAGCTGAAATATCGTTTGGGCTAAGGCCGTGATGAGTAAAAAGAAAATCCCACCACCAATTAGCAAACTGGTGACTAAACCAGCTCCATTGACCAAGCCTGCCACGATGCCTGCAACTGCAGCCGTCGAGGCACTTAAACGCTTCCCCACCACCAAAGATCCAATTGCCCCTGCAATGAGAATAAATAAAGCAGTACTCAACGTTTTACTTTTGGCTTCTTGTTCCCGATTGGCTTGGTCTTGACGTTGTTGTAGCTCTTGCGCTGCTTGAGCCGCAACTTCAGGGTCAAGATTTAAAATACGTTCAATTTCAGTAAGCCCTGCATTGATCCCTTGAGCATACTGAGCTTGTTTAAAATACGGTGTGATTTGTTGATTAATAATGCGATTCGCAATAATGTCAGGAATGACTCCTTCCAAACCATAACCCGTAAGAATCTGCATACGCCGGTCATTAACGGCAATTGCGATCAGTAAACCGTTGTCTTGTTTTGCTGAACCGAGCTGCCATTGGTCTGCAATACGCATTGCAAAACCAAAAATATCCTCTTGACCTGTGGTCGGGACAATCACTACGCCTATTTGGGCTTTTCCTGTGTCATGCAAGGCACGAATTTTTTGGCCAATAGCTTCCTTATCTTCAGCACTTAAAATATGTGCTTGATCGATCACGGGTTCATTTAAGGTCGGTAATGTCCGTATTGATTCACCTTCTGCCATATCATTGGCAACGGGTGGCTGTGGAACAGCATCAACATTCGTAGAACTTACATTATTGGAACTCGCCGCTTGCTGACCTTGAATAATTTTTCCAGCGCTAACGGTTTCAGCACCACCATCTGTTGCTGTAGCAACCTCTGCCCATGTTAAAGAACTTAGACACAGCAGTCCTGATAAAATGAATGCAACCACCCATTTATACGAAAACCGTAAGAACTGCTGCTGTACTATCATTCATTCACCCTATGGTTGCGATTACTTTAAGTCACAGCTAGTTAAATGACACCGTTGGTGCTTTTTGCGCGCTTTGCTCTGCACTAAAGTTCGGTTTGGTGTCCATCCCAATCACCTTGGCAGTCATGACTTGTGGGAACTGGCGTGAATAGGAGTTAAAGTCTTGCACCGTAGTAATATAGCGATTACGCGCCACAGCAATACGGTTTTCGGTACCTTCGAGTTGAACCTGTAAATCACGGAATTGCTCATTGGCTTTTAAGTCTGGATAGTTTTCTGAGACCGCAATTAAACGCGACAATGCACCTGTCATTTGCGCCTGAGCTTCTTGATATTTTTGGAATAATGCAGGGTCTTCTAATACTTCTTTATCGACTTTTAAACCTGCCACATTGGCACGAGCCTGTGTGACCTCAGTTAGGACTTGCTCTTCATGCTTAGCATACCCCTTCACTACATTCACCAAGTTCGGCACCAAATCTGCACGGCGCTGATATTGGTTTTGTACTTCCGACCAAGCAGCTGTAACTGCCTCATCTTTGACCTGTAAGGTATTATAACCACAGCCCGATAGCGTTAACGTGCTCGCAAGGGCAACAACGACAGCAGTTTTTTTCATAAAATTCATTCAGCTATCCTCTTTCTTTTGTATTTATTGCAATAACCTGATTGTAAACACATTTGATTATCCTTTTGTTGCTTTTAGTTAAAGTAGCTAAAAATGAAAGAACCGAGCGATATTCACTCGGTTTTGATTATTTATTTTTATACTTAAACTAAATAGCCGCGTGCAATTCCTGCTGAAAACCTTCGAGTTGATAGTCTTCTGCCAAACGGGTTTTCCAGTATTTCAACAACTGGGTGTAATCAATATCTGAGGGATGAAAGTTGGTTTTGTAGTAAGACAGATATTCAGGCAGCAATTGCACAAACATCTTCGCCAGTAAATACAATCCAAACAGATTCCCGCCCAACTTCGGTATACTCTTTTTACGGTCTTGTAAAAATAAACGGCTGGCCGAGTAAAAAGTTAAACTGGCAAAGCCTGTTGTTACACTGCGCATGATTAAACGACGAATCTTGTCATCACCATAGACATCTTGATATACATCAAACGCAACCGCACGATGCTCAATTTCTTCAATGGCATGCCACACTCAGAGTT
>OFRI01000119.1_pt1 | contig 20323 bp, 17 predicted proteins | sample 1543031 | NCBI WGS metagenome assembly OFRI01 (sample SAMN07774226, study PRJEB24372) | wastewater metagenome
CGGTCGGCGGCGACCTGTTCGACCAAGCCATTCGCAGCATCGCCTGGAACGGCCGCCTGCTGGTGGTGGGTTTTGCCAGTGGGCGCATACCGGAACTGCCGGTCAACCTCTGCCTGCTCAAGGGCGCGGCGGTGCTCGGGGTGTTCTGGGGCGCGTTCGCTCAGCGCCAGCCGCAGGACAACGCTGCCAACTTCCAGCAGCTGTTCGCCTGGCACGCCGAAGGCAAGGTCACACCGCTGGTGTCGCAAGTCTTCCCGCTGGAACAAGCCGCCGAAGCGATCAATGCCCTCGGCCAGCGCAAGGCAGTCGGCAAAGTCGTGGTGCAGGTGCGCTAAGCTGCGTTTTGTAGGATGGGTTGAGCGCAGCGATATCCATGGGTCGCAACAGATGGGTATCGCAGGCTCAACCCATCCTACGCAAAGAAAAAGGCCGCCCGAGGGCGGCCTTTTCTATTCCAGCGATTCAATCGCGCGGCGCGTAGGCAAACACGTCGGCGCGCATCTGCCGGGCATCCATACCCGCCTCCACCAACGCATCCAGGGTGGCGTAGACCATTCCCGGCGAGCCACTGGCATACACGTGCAAGGGCTTGAGGTCGGCAAAGTCCTCGCGCACCGCCGCATGCAGCAAACCACGGCGACCCGGCCAGTGCGGGTCTTCACTGACCACCCGCTGCACGCGCAGGTTGGCCAGGGTCTGCCACTCCTGCCAGTGCGGCAGCTCATAGAAATCCGCCGCCGTGCGCGCGCCCCAGTACAGGTGCACCGGGTATTTGAAGCCCGCCGCACGACAGTGCTCGATCAGGCTGTGCATCTGCGCCATGCCGGTGCCCGCGGCAATCAGCACCAGCGGCCCTTCCGGCAACTCGGCCAAATGGGTGTCGCCGAAAGGCAACTGAATGCGCGCCAAGCCGTCGCGTTGCAACTGGGCCAGCAACTCCAGGCTGCTGGCTTCGCGCCCGAGGATATGCAGCTCCAGCTCGCGTCCGCAGTGCGGCGCCGAGGCCAGGGAAAAAGCCGCCGGCTCGCTGCCCGCCCGCTCGATCATCAGGTACTGCCCAGCGTGATAGCGCGGCACCTTGCCCGCCGGCGTACGCAAGCGCACGCGCCAGACATCACCACCAATCTCGGCACACTCAATCAACTGACAGCTGAGCCGGTGCTGCGGCAATTCGCCCGGTGCCAGCACGCCATCCCAGTGCAACAGGCAGTCTTCCAACGGCTCGGCCAGGCAGGTGAACAGCTCGCCATGCTCGCGCTCCTCACCGCTCTGGCGCACCCGCCCCTGAATCAGCAGGGCCGCGCAGATATGGCAATTGCCGTTGCGACAGCTTTGCGGGCAGTCATAACCGAGGCGTCGCGCACAATCGAGAATGCGCTCGCCGGGTTGCAACACAAGCACTGCACCTGAGGGTTGCAGGGTGACGTTCATCAGTCGATCCCCAGCTCGGCCCACATGGCGTCAACGCGCTGCTTGATGGCCTCGTCCTGAACGATAGCGCGGCCCCATTCGCGATTGGTTTCGCCCGGCCATTTGTTCGTCGCATCCAGGCCCATTTTCGAACCCAGGCCGGAGATCGGCGAAGCGAAGTCGAGGTAGTCGATTGGCGTGTTGTCGATCAGCACCGTGTCGCGCTTGGGGTCCATGCGCGTGGTGATGGCCCAGATCACGTCATTCCAGTCGCGGGCATTGATGTCGTCATCGGTGACGATAACGAACTTGGTGTACATAAACTGGCGCAGGAAACTCCACACGCCGAGCATCACGCGCTTGGCGTGGCCGGGGTACTGCTTCTTGATGGTGACCACCGCCATGCGGTACGAGCAACCTTCCGGCGGCAGGTAGAAGTCGACGATCTCGGGAAACTGCTTTTGCAGGATCGGCACGAACACTTCGTTCAGCGCCACACCGAGAATCGCCGGCTCATCCGGCGGACGGCCGGTGTAGGTACTGTGGTAGATCGGCTTTTGCCGGCGGGTGATGCGCTCGACGGTAAACACCGGGAAGCGATCGACCTCGTTGTAGTAGCCGGTGTGGTCGCCATAGGGGCCTTCATCGGCCATCTCGCCGGGATGAATCACCCCTTCGAGGACGATTTCAGCGCTAGCTGGCACCTGCAGATCGCTACCACGGGCCTTGACCAACTCGGTGCGATGACCGCGCAGCAGGCCGGCAAATGCATACTCGGACAAGGTGTCCGGCACTGGCGTAACAGCGCCGAGAATGGTCGCCGGATCAGCGCCCAGGGCCACGCACACCGGGTAGGGACGATCAGGGTACTTCTCGCACCACTCACGAAAATCCAGGGCGCCGCCACGGTGGCTGAGCCAGCGCATGATCACCTTGTTGCGGCCGATCACCTGCTGACGATAAATACCGAGGTTCTGCCGCTCTTTATTCGGCCCCTTGGTGATGGTCAGGCCCCAGGTAATCAACGGGCCAACATCGCCCGGCCAGCAGGTTTGTACCGGCAGCTTGGTGAGGTCGACATCGTCGCCTTCCTCGATCACTTCCTGGCAGGGCGCGTCCTTGACCACCTTGGGCGCCATGGCCAGCACCTTGCGAAAGATCGGCAACTTGCTCCAGGCATCCTTCAGGCCTTTAGGCGGCTCCGGCTCCTTGAGAAAGGCCAGCAGCTTGCCGATTTCGCGCAGCTCGCTGACTTCTTCCGCGCCCATGCCCAAGGCCACGCGCTTGGGTGTGCCGAACAGGTTGCCGAGCACCGGCATGTCGAAACCCGTGGGGTTTTCAAACAGCAGCGCCGGGCCGCCCTTGCGCAGGGTGCGGTCGCAGATTTCAGTCATTTCCAGCACGGGTGAAACTGGCGCGCTGATACGCTTGAGTTCGCCGCGCTGTTCAAGACCGCGGATAAAGTCGCGAAGGTCGCGATACTGCATGCTAGAGCCCCATTTGCGGCGCACGAGTCGAAGGCTAAAGTTTAGCGCCGAACTCGGTTATTCAGAAGAAGCAATCGGCCAGCGCCAGTGGCAGACAGACAAAAGCCGGGTTTCCCCGGCTCTTGTGCGCTGCAACATACTGACGCTTATTTGCGCTTCATGGACATGAAGAACTCTTCGTTGGTCTTGGTCTGCTTCAGCTTGTCGAGCAGGAAGTCGATCGCGGCGATTTCGTCCATCGGGTGCAGCAGCTTGCGCAGAATCCACATGCGTTGCAGCTCGTCTTCGGCCGTCAGCAACTCTTCGCGGCGGGTACCGGATTTGTTGATGTTGATGGCCGGGAACACGCGCTTCTCGGAAACACGGCGATCGAGGATCAGCTCCATGTTGCCGGTGCCCTTGAACTCTTCGTAGATCACTTCGTCCATCTTCGAGCCGGTTTCCACCAGCGCAGTGGCGATGATGGTCAGCGAACCGCCTTCTTCGATGTTACGCGCGGCGCCGAAGAAGCGTTTCGGCTTCTCCAGGGCGTGGGCGTCGACACCACCGGTGAGGACCTTGCCGGAGCTCGGGATCACGGTGTTGTAGGCACGCGCCAGACGGGTGATGGAGTCGAGCAGGATGACCACGTCTTTTTTGTGCTCAACCAGGCGTTTGGCCTTCTCGATCACCATTTCGGCCACTTGCACGTGGCGAGTTGGCGGCTCGTCGAAGGTCGAGGCAACCACTTCGCCGCGCACAGTGCGCTGCATTTCGGTCACTTCTTCCGGACGCTCATCGATCAATAGAACGATCAGGTGGCATTCCGGATTGTTGCGCGCGATGTTGGCGGCAATGTTCTGCAGCATGATGGTCTTGCCCGCTTTCGGCGGAGCAACGATCAGGCCGCGCTGACCTTTACCGATGGGTGCACACAGGTCGATGACCCGGCCGGTAAGGTCTTCCGTGGAGCCGTTACCGGCTTCCATCACCAGACGCTTGGTGGGGAACAACGGCGTCAGGTTTTCGAACAGGATCTTGTTCTTGGCGTTTTCCGGACGGTCGTAGTTGATCGTGTCGACCTTGAGCAGGGCGAAATAACGCTCGCCTTCTTTCGGCGGGCGGATCTTGCCAACGATGGTGTCGCCGGTACGCAGGTTGAAACGACGGATCTGGCTGGGCGACACGTAGATGTCGTCTGGGCCGGCCAGGTAGGACGAGTCAGCGGAGCGCAGAAAGCCGAAGCCGTCCTGGAGAATCTCCAGCACGCCATCACCGGAAATTTCCTCGCCGCCTTTAGCGTGTTTTTTCAACAACGAGAAAATCACATCTTGCTTGCGCGAACGGGCCATATTTTCTATGCCCAGTTGTTCGGCCATTTCCAGCAGTTCGGTAATCGGCTTTTGCTTGAGTTCGGTCAGATTCATAGGAATGACGTAATCACGAGGAGAGAGGTAAGCACTTGGCTTAAGAGGCCGCGCCGCGAGGAAGGCGACAAGATCGCTACACTGGATTCGCATTCAGAATGCGTCGGCGACGGCTGGTAGAGGGCAACGGAGAAACCGTTGCGAGCCGAATGTAACACCGGCTTTAGGCAGCCGTCCAGCCTTCCAATAGAAAAAGCCCCGCAGTTTGCGGGGCTTTTAGCACAACGCTGATCGGCGGCAGCGCCGCACGCAATCAGATGTTGGCGTCGAGGAACGCAGCCAGTTGCGACTTGGACAGGGCGCCCACTTTAGTGGCTTCGACGTTGCCGTTCTTGAACAGCATCAGGGTCGGGATGCCACGTACGCCAAACTTCGGCGGGGTGTCCTGGTTTTCATCGATGTTCAATTTGCACACTTTCAGTTTGCCCTGGTAGGTCTGGGCAATTTCGTCCAGTACCGGCGCAATCATCTTGCACGGGCCACACCATTCAGCCCAGTAATCGACCAGTACTGCGCCTTCAGCCTTGAGTACATCCTGTTCGAAGCTGGCGTCAGTAACATTGGTGATGAATTCGCTCATGGAAAATCTCCGCGGTCGCAAGCAATAAGTGACGCGCATGATAGCCCGCCTTGGCCTCGGCTGAAAGGCGCAGACGATTAAGCCTAGCTATCGCCATAGCGGTTAGAATCGATCAACCGCCCAGACGCGCGGCGCGACATTGCGCCGCGGCCACCTGACGCGACCGGGCATAAACCCCTATCATGGCGAGATCTTGCCGTTCCGCATCGAGACCTATCAACCATGCTGCAAGCCGCTGCCAAGCACTTTTCCATGATCGCCGCCATTGACCTGGGCTCCAACAGCTTCCATATGGTTCTGGCCAAAGCCGATCATGGCGAGATCCGCATCCTTGAGCGCCTCGGCGAAAAGGTTCAGCTGGCTGCCGGCATCGATGAGCAACGCTTAATGAGCGAAGAAGCCATGCAGCGCGGCCTCGACTGCCTGCGTCGCTTTGCCCAGCTGATCATCGGCCTACCGGAAGGTGCGGTGCGCATCGTCGGCACCAACGCCCTGCGTGAAGCGCGCAACCGCGGCGAATTTATCCGCCGCGCCGAAGCCATTCTGGGCCACCCGGTGGAAGTTATTTCTGGCCGCGAAGAAGCGCGCCTGATCTACCTCGGCGTCTCCCACAGCAGTGCCGACACCCCCGGCAAACGCCTGGTGGTGGACATCGGCGGCGGCAGCACCGAATTCATCGTCGGCCAACGCTTTGAGCCGCTGCTGCGCGAAAGCCTGCAGATGGGCTGCGTCAGCTTCACCCAACGCTACTTCCGCGACGGCAAGATCACCCCTGCACGCTATGCCCAGGCCTACACCGCCGCCCGCCTGGAGCTGATGGGCATCGAGCACGCCCTGCGCCGCCTCGGCTGGCAGGAAGCCCTGGGCGCCTCGGGCACCATTCGCGCCATTGGCCTGGTGCTCAAGGAAGCCGGGCAAGGCAACGGCGGGATCAACCCGACCGGGCTGACCTGGCTCAAGCGCAAAGTGCTGAAGCTCGGCGAAGTCGACAAACTGGATTTGCCCGGCATCAAACCCGACCGCCGGAGTATTTTCCCTGCCGGCCTGGCGATCATGGAAGCCATCTCCGACGCCCTGTCGCTGGAGGGCATGAGCCACTCCGAAGGCGCGCTGCGTGAGGGCGTGCTTTATGACCTGCTAGGCCGTCATCAACATGAGGACGTACGTGAGCGCACCCTCAGCGCCCTGCAGGAGCGCTACCACGTCGACCTGGAGCAAGCCACGCGGGTCGAGGAAAAAGCCTTGTCGGCATTCGACCAGGTGGCCACCGACTGGCAGCTGGACGACGAGTGGCGCGACCTGTTGATCTGGGCCGCACGGGTCCACGAAATCGGCCTGGATATCGCCCACTACCACTACCACAAACACGGTGCTTACCTGATTGAGCACTCAGACCTGGCCGGTTTCTCGCGCCTCGACCAGCAGATGCTGGCCCTGCTGGTGCGTGGCCATCGGCGCAATATCCCCAAAGACAAGCTCAGCGACTTCGCCGATCAAGGGCAAAGCTTGCTGCGCCTGTGCGTGCTGCTGCGCTTCGCCATCCTTTTCCACCACATCCGTGGCAGTCAGGAAATGCCCAAGGTCGCTCTCCAGGCCGGCCCGCAGAGCCTCGACATACGCTTCCCTGCCGACTGGCTTGAGGCCAACCCGCTGACCCAAGCCGACTTCGCCCAAGAAGCCGACTGGCTGAAACGCATCGGTTTTACCCTGCGCATCAGCTAACCCGCCGCTTAAGTTCACCACCACTCAGCAATCAGGCACAAAAAAGCCCCGGCAGACGAGCTGCGCGGGGCCTGTTCAGGCGTGCGGCGTTTATCGCACCGGCGGCAAGCTGGTGAGTTTCTCCAGCAAGGTCGCCTGGGCATTGCGGTGGTGCTGATTGCCGCTGGGCGTATGGCGCACATAACGGCCATCAGGCTGCAGAATCCAGCTCTGGGTGTTGTCCGTCAGGTAGGTTTCAAGCTCCTTCTTGACGCGCAGAATCAGGCGCTTGCCTTCGATCGGGAAGCAAGTCTCGACGCGCTTGTCGAGGTTGCGCTCCATCAGGTCGGCACTCGACAGATACAGCTGCTCTTCACCACCGTTGTAGAAGTAGTAAATGCGGCTGTGCTCGAGGAAGCGGCCGATGATCGAACGCACCTGAATATTGTGCGACACGCCCGGCACACCCGGACGCAAGCAGCACATGCCACGCACCACCAGGTCGATCTTCACCCCGCACTGACTGGCTTTGTACAACGCGCGGATGATCTTCGGATCAGTCAGCGAGTTGATCTTGGCCATGATGTGCGCCGGCTTGCCATCGCTGGCGAACTGGGTTTCCCGCGCGATCATGTCGAGGATGCCCTTCTTCAGAGTGAAGGGTGCGTGCAGCAGCTTCTTCATGCGCAAAGTCTTGCCCATGCCGATCAGCTGACTAAACAGCTTGGACACGTCCTCACACAGCGCCTCATCCGAGGTCAGCAGGCTGTAGTCGGTGTACAGCTTGGCGTTGCCAGCGTGGTAGTTGCCGGTGCCGAGGTGGGCATAGCGAACGATCTCGCCGCTCTCGCGGCGCAGAATCAGCATCATCTTGGCGTGGGTCTTGAAGCCGACCACACCGTAGATCACCACAGCACCAGCGGCCTGAAGGCGACTGGCCAGGGCCAGGTTGGACTCTTCATCGAAGCGCGCACGCAGCTCGATTACCGCAGTGACTTCCTTGCCGTTACGCGCCGCTTCCACTAGCGCATCGACGATTTCCGAGTTAGCCCCGGAACGGTACAGGGTCTGTTTGATGGCCAGCACGTGCGGGTCTTTGGCGGCCTGGCGCAGCAGGTCGACCACCGGCGTGAACGACTCGAACGGGTGCAGCAACAGGATGTCCTGCTTGCTCACCACGTTGAAGATGTTCTCGCTGTTCTGCAGTGCCTTGGGGATCACCGGCGTAAACGGCTTGCACTGCAGCTCCGGGTGACTGGCCAGACCGGTGATGCTGAACAGACGCGTGAGGTTGACCGGGCCATTGACCCGATACAGCTCGCGGTCGCTGAGGCTGAACTGCTTGAGCAGGTAATCCGACAAATGCTGCGGGCAGGTGTCTGCCACTTCCAGGCGCACCGCATCGCCATAACGGCGCGAAAACAACTCGCCACGCAGGGCGCGGGCCAGGTCTTCGACGTCCTCGGTGTCCACCGACAAATCGGCGTTACGGGTCAGACGGAACTGGTAGCAGCCTTTAACCTTCATGCCCTGGAACAGGTCATCGGCGTGGGCGTGGATCATCGACGAGAGGAACACGTAGTTGTCACCGGGACCGCCGACGTCCTCAGGCACCTTGATCACCCGCGGCAGCAAACGCGGCGCCGGGATGATGGCCAAACCGGAGTCGCGGCCGAAGGCATCCACACCTTCGAGCTCAACGATAAAGTTCAGGCTCTTGTTCACCAGCAGCGGGAACGGGTGCGTCGGGTCGAGGCCAATCGGGGTGATGATCGGCGCGATCTCGTCACGGAAATAGCGGCGCACCCAGGTCTTCAGCTTCAGGGTCCAGTTGCGCCGGCGGATAAAGTTGATGTGATGCTTGGCCATTGCCGGCAGCAGCACGTCGTTGAGGATGGCGTACTGGCGATCGACCTGCTCATGCACCAGCTCGGCAATCCGCGCCAGCGCCTGATGGGGCTGCAGGCCATCGGCACCGGCCTGTTCGCGGGCGAAGGTGATCTGCTTCTTCAGGCCGGCTACACGAATCTCGAAGAACTCATCCAGGTTGCTGGAGAAGATCAGCAGGAACTTCAATCGTTCCAGCAGCGGATAGGACTCATCCAGCGCCTGTTCCAGCACGCGGATATTGAACTTCAGCTGCGACAACTCGCGGTGGATATACAGGCTGCTGTCATCCAGCCCCGGCACCACGTAGGCGGCCGGGCTCTGGGCCACCACCTCCGGCGCGGCTGGCGCCTCCACTACGGGCGCCTCCACGGGCAATTCGTCGGGGGTCAAGTCAGCGCTGGGTCCTTCGGTATTCATGGGTTCTTCCTGTGGGCGTTCTAGCCCTGTTTAAGCAACTGTGCCGCGCGTTTGGCGAAATAGGTAAGGATGCCATCGGCACCCGCGCGCTTGAAAGCGGTCAGGGATTCGAGGATCACCGCCTCGCTCAGCCAGCCATTCTGAATGGCGGCCATGTGCATGGCGTACTCACCGCTGACCTGATAGACAAAAGTCGGCACGCGAAATTCCGTCTTCACTCGCTGCAGGATATCCAGATATGGCATGCCTGGCTTGACCATTACCATGTCGGCGCCTTCGGCGAGGTCCGCCGCCACTTCATGCAGGGCCTCGTCGCCGTTAGCCGGGTCCATCTGGTAGGTGTTCTTGCTGCCCTTGCCGAGGTTGGCAGCCGAGCCCACGGCATCACGGAACGGGCCGTAATAGGCGCTGGCGTACTTGGCCGAGTAGGCCATGATCCGCACGTTAGGGTAATCGGCCAGCTCCAGGGCTTCGCGAATCGCCTGCACGCGGCCGTCCATCATGTCCGACGGCGCCACGATCTGGGCACCAGCGGCGGCATGGGACAACGCCTGCTTGACCAGCGCATCGACGGTGATGTCGTTCTGCACGTAGCCAGCCTCATCGAGGATGCCGTCCTGACCATGGGTGGTGAACGGGTCCAGGGCCACATCGGTGATGATGCCCAGCTCGGGAAACTTGGCGCGCAGCGCACGGGTAGCGCGTTGGGCGATGCCTTCCGGGTTCCAGGCTTCCTCGGCGAGCAGGGATTTCTTCTCCAGCGCCGTCACCGGAAACAGTGCCAGCGCCGGAATGCCCAGAGCCACCCACTCTTCGGCTTCTTGCAGCAGCAGGTCGATGGACAGACGCTCCACCCCCGGCATCGAGGCCACGGCCTCACGACGGTTTTCGCCGTCGAGCACGAACACCGGCAAGATCAGGTCATCCACCGTCAACACGTTCTCACGCACTAGGCGACGGGAAAACTCGTCACGGCGGTTACGCCGCAGGCGGGTGGCGGGGAACAGACGATTGGCGGGGGTAAAGCTCACGGCAGACTCCTGAGCCCGCGCTGGCGGGCGAGTGTGACAGTTATAAGCGGGCATTATGACCAAAGCATGACAGCCTGCGCCGGCCTGCGGCTAGAGGTCGCAGCAACGCCGCGCAAGCCACTGCCGCCATTGTCCACAGCCGGGCAATCGGCGGCCAGCGCTTTCCCACATAAGCAGGAAGGGTTAGTCTGCCAGCCCTCTTCCTTAATGCGCCGCCATCATGCTCGAACAATTTCTCCAGGATTTTGGCTACCTCGCCCTGTTTATCGGGACGTTTTTCGAGGGCGAAACCATCCTGGTGCTGGCCGGCGTCGCTGCCTCGTTTGGCAAGCTGGAACTCAACTGGGTCATGCTGGTCGCCTTTTGCGGCAGCTATGCCGGCGACCAGCTCTGGTATTACATGGGTCGCCACAAAGGCCGTCAGCTGCTGGAGCGCAACCCACGCTGGCATAACATGGGCGAGCGCGCCCTGCGCCTGATCAAACGCCATCCCGACCTGTGGGTGCTGAGTTTTCGCTTCTTCTACGGCCTGCGCACCGTGATGCCGGTGGCCATCGGCCTGTCGGGCTACCCGCCGCTGCGCTACCTGGTCCTCAATGGCATTGGTGCCATCGTCTGGGCCGTGGCGCTGGGCTACGCCGCCTTCTACTTTGGCGCCGCCCTGGAGACCATGCTGGGCGACATCAAGCGCTACGAGCTGTGGATTCTCGCCGCGCTGGTGCTGATCGGCGCAGGCCTGTGGCTGCGCCGCTGGTTGAAGGGCAACAAAAGCGTCGACTGATCAAGCGGCCTGCAAGCCCTGCGCTGACGCAGGCAGGCGCCACAGCCACAAGGCACTCGCCAGTGCGTACAACGCCAGCACGCTCCAACCCGCCGTATCCACCGGCAACAGCGCCGCCTGCTGCAGTGCCAACAACAATGGCACGCTCGACAGCAGGCGCAGCACTTCCAGCGGCCGTGCCCACGGACGGTTTTCCAGCCAGACGCCCAAGCTGTACAAACCAAACGCCACCCAGGCCCAGCTCGCGATCAGCAAGCCCAGCGACAGACTTTCACTGATCGCCAGCAGGTAAGTGCCACCGACGAGATACAGGACAAACTGCACCCCGGCATAGACCTTTTGCCCGGCGCTCAGCGGCACCTCGAACTTAACGAACTGGCTCAGCTCCGGCTTGCTCAGCGGGTACTTGGCCGCCACGTCGGCGGGGCGCCAACCGGTGGGCATAAACCAGATGCGCAGCTTGTCCCACCAGGACGCTGCCCGCGCCGCATCCCGCCACAGCTGCACGTAGAACTGCAGGTTGGCCCACAGCGGATTCCAGCTAGCCAGCGGCGTGGTCACCCCGAAGATCACCGGCTCCTCATCCAGCTCTTCCTGGAAGGTACCGAACAGCCGATCCCAAAGGATAAACACACCGCCGTAGTTACGGTCCATGTAGATCGCGTTCTGCGCATGGTGGGCACGGTGATTGGACGGCGTAACGAAGGCCCATTCGTACCAGCCGAGCTTGGGCACATGACGGGTGTGCACCCAGAATTGATAGAGCAGATTGAGTGCCGCCACCGTGAGGAACACCAACAGCGGCACCCCAAGCACGGCCAGTGGCAGGTAGAAAATCCAGCCGAACAGAAAGCCGCTGCTGGTCTGGCGCAGGGCCGTCGACAGGTTGTAGTCCTCACTCTGGTGATGCACCGAGTGCGCCGCCCACAGCACATTGCGCTCGTGGCCTAAGCGGTGGTTCCAGTAGTAACAGAAGTCGTACAGCACAAACGCCAGCACCCAGACCCAGGTCTGCTGCGCCGACAGCTCGAACAGCGCCAGGTGCTGCACGGCAAAGCCGTAGGTGAGCAACCCCAGGCCCTTGGTCAGCAAGCCACTGACCTGTGACAGCACGCCCGCACTCAAGCTGTTGATGCTGTCCGCCAGACGATAGGTGCTGACTCCGCGCCAGCGATCCACCAGCAGCTCAAGGCCAATCAGCACAAAGAAAAAAGGTATGGCATAGAGAACGTAATTCATCAGTCACCCATAGCGTTACGCAGAGGTGGGCATCAAAGTCTGTGGCCATTTCATTCGCTTGCGATAAAACGGGAACAGCCCCTAGGATGACCCTATTGCTTGCATCCTAGCCCAAGCCCTGCGGCGCGCCGCGACGGCAAATGCCAACCTGGGGGGCATTTGGCGACACCCGTGGCGCCAGCACATCAAGCCCCAGGCGATTTATCAGGAGATCACCATGCACAAGAAAGTCGCTGTCATCCTTTCCGGCTGCGGCGTTTACGACGGCGCGGAAATTCACGAAAGCGTGCTCACTTTGCTGCGCCTCGACCAGCGCGGCGCCCAGGTGCAGTGCTTTGCGCCGGACATCGCACAGCACCACGTGATCAATCACCTGAGCGGTGAAGTGATGAACGAAAGCCGCAACGTGCTGGTGGAGTCGGCGCGCATTGCCCGTGGCCAAGTCCTCGACGTGCGCGAACTGCAGGCCAGCGAGTTCGACGCGTTGATCCTGCCCGGCGGCTTCGGCGTGGCCAAGAACCTCTCCGACTTCGCCAGCCAGGGCGCCGCCTGCAGCGTGCAAGCCGATGTGCTGCGCACTACACAAAGCTTTGTCGCCGCGCACAAACCGATCGGCCTGCTGTGCATCGCCCCTGTGCTGGCCGCGAAAATCTTCGGCCCCGGCGTGTTCTGCAGCATCGGCCAGGATGTCGACACTGCGGCGGCCATCGAGCAAATGGGCGGCGTGCACCAGGCCTGTGAAGTCAGCGAAATCTGCGAAGACCCAGCGCGCAAACTGGTGACCACACCGGCGTACATGCTGGCCCATTCGATCAGCGAAGCCGCCAGTGGCATCAACAAACTGGTCGATCGGGTGTTGGAGCTGGCCAATCCGCAGCAGCCCGGCTAAAAACCGGACATACCGGCCAACCCTCGGGCCACTCCCGCCGCGGCGCTGGTCAACGCCGCGGCAATGCGCCAGCGTAGGCCACCTTCCACCGCGTCTTGCAGGTGCCCCATGCACAAAGCCCCCTTTGAACTGACCGCCGAGCTGCAAGAGGCGGTGCGTGGCTTCTTCGAACGCATCCCCTTCAATCAGTCACTGGGCATCCAGATTGGCGAGCTGACCGTCGACAAGGTCAGCATGCACCTGCCGATGAAGCCCGAGCTGATTGGTAACTTCGTCCAGGGCATTCTCCACGGCGGGGTGATCTCCGCGCTGCTGGATGTCACCGGCGGCGCCATGGCCCTGATTGGGGCATTCGAGCGCCACCATCATCTGTCGGCCGCCGAGCGCATGGCCAAGCTGTCCAAGCTCGGCACCATCGACCTGCGCATCGACTACCTGCGCCCCGGTCGCGGCCAGCACTTCACCGCCCAGGCGGTACTGCTGCGCTCGGGCAACAAGGTGGCGGTGGTACGGTCGGAATTGCACGCCGATGACGGCACCCTGGTGGCGGTGGGCACCGGCACCTATCTCTGCGGGTAAGACGGGGAAATAGAAGATCCCGCGTGACCGTAGCCCGGATGTAATCCGGGGACCAGCGGCGCTACAGCTCCCGAATTAGATCCGGGCTACGTGCTCAGACCTGCCGCTGCAGACGAGTGAGAATCCGATCCAGCGCATTGGCGAAGGCCTGCTTTTCGCGCTCGCCATAGGCGCCCTGACCGCCGCCCATCTGCCCCTGCTCGCGCAGCTCAGTAAACAGATTGCGCACCGCCAGCCGCTCGCCCATGTTGCCGGCGTCGAACTCCTTGCCGCGTGGGTCGAGGGCAGCTACGCCCTTCTTCACCAGGCGGTCAGCCAACGGAATGTCGCTGCAGATCACCAGCTCGCCGGGTTGGGCATGCTCGACCAGATAATCGTCGGCGGCATCCGGGCCGCTGGGCACCACGATTAAGCGCACACAAGCGAACGCCGGCTTGATCTGCCCCTGACCGGCTACCAACACCACCTGTAACTGGCGCTTGAGGGCGAATTTAACCAACTGATCCTTGGCCAGTTTCGGGCAGGCGTCAGCATCGACCCAAACGCGCAGCCCGGTCATGCCGGGCTCTGGCGCAACCAACTGCGCCCGTAAAGCAGCAACACGCCGGCCAGGGCCAGGCCTTGGGCCGCCAGCGACCAGGCATCCGGGTGAATGCCCAGCCAGTCAAACTCGAAGAACGCCACCGGATGGGCGCCGAAGATTCCGGCCTCCTGCAGAGCTTTGACCCCGTGGCCGGCATACACCACCGACAACACGCAGAGCAGCACCGCGTTGACGCTGAAGAAGGTGGCCAGCGGCAATTTGGCCGAGCCGCGCAAAATCACCCAAGCCAGCACCAACAGCAGCAGCAGCGCCGCACCGGCACCCGCCAGCACCATGCCGTGGCCGCCAGGGCCGGCCTGCAGCCAAAGGGTTTCGTAGAACAGGATGACCTCGAACAGCTCGCGGTACACGGCAAAGAACGCCAGCGCGGCAAAACCGAAACGCCCACCGCCACCCTGCAGATGCCCACGGATGCTGGCCTGCCAAGCGGCCGCGTGGCGGCGGTCGTGCATCCACACGCCGACCCAAAGCAGCACCACACTGGCAAACAGAGCGGTGCCACCCTCCAGCAGCTCGCGCTGGGCGCCACTGACATCAATCACATAAGCCGCCAGCGCCCAAGTCGCCACGCCCGCCAACAGCGCCAAGCCCCAGCCCGCGTGCACACTGCGCAGCGAGTGCTGCTGGCCGGTGTTGCGCAGGAAGGCGAGGATCGCCGCCAGCACCAGAATCGCCTCCAGGCCCTCGCGCAGGAGAATCATCAGACTGGAGATAAAGCTCAGTGAGGCGCTCATGCCGCCACCCTTGAGCAACTCGGCACAACTGTTCAGCTTGAGTTTGGCCTGTTGCAGCAAGGCCTCGGCCTCACCAACCGGCAGACCGTCCTGCAGGGCCTGTCGGTAGGCCATAAGGGCTTTCTCGGTGTCCTTGCGCAGCTGCGGATCAAGGTTATTGAGGCCGCTTTCCACCAGTTCGAACCCTTCCAGATAAGCGCCCACCGCCAGGTCATAGGCCTGTTCAGGTTCGCCGTTGGCATAGGCCGCCAGGCTCTGGTCGAGGGTTTGCACGGTGTGCTCGATCAACTGCTGCGGGCCGCGCTGGGGTTGCGGTGGCGTGGCGCGCTGGGCACGGAACGCGGCGGCCTGCTCAGCACCCTGAGTCGCGAGGATTTGTGCGGGCGTTTGTTCAACCAACTCGCCGAGGCTGAAATGGGTCGTGCCGGCGGCCGCTGGATCGGCACTGAAGCCGGCCACGTAACTGGCCAGGTCCCAGCGCTGACGCTCGTCCAGTTGATCGCTAAAAGCGGCCATCTCGGTGCCGTCGATGCCCAGGCTGAGGGTATTGAACAGGTCATACAGGCTCAGGCTGTCGAGCCGCGCCTGGTGCTGGAAATTGCTCGGTGGCGGCTGCAAGCCTAAGCCGGCCGGACCATCACCAGCCCCGGCATTGCCGTGGCACACGCTGCACTGTTCGGCATACAGGGCCTGACCGCGCTGAGGGTCGGGCGTGATCGCGGGCAACAGGCTGAGCTGGTAGATCTGCCGCAGTCGTTCGGCCAAATGACGGGCCTGGCCCGCCACCTCAACCCCAGGTGCGCGCTGCGTCACCGCTTGCTGCAACTGCACCACGCCGCGTTCCAGTTCGACCCGCTGCGGGTGGGCCGGCAGGCTCAGCAACAGCTCCTGCAACACCCCGAGAAACTCCAGCTGCTCGCGGTACTCGCTGGCATCGACCACCTCGCCATTGGCCACGGTGGCGGGGTAATCGGCGCCCAGGTAACCCAACAGGTGCAGGGCACGCGCGGCAGGCTCGGCGGCGGCGGCCCATAACGGCGCACTCAAGAAGGTCAGCAGAGAAAACACAACACAACGGACCAGACGGGCAGACATAAGCAAAGCCAAATGAGAATCGGATTGATTTATTATCCGCCTCACAGCCCAGCCACTCAAGCCTGATGGCTTGTGACCGGATGTCACAGCGCTAGTTAGAACCCCGGTGAATGGTCGCCAACAGCCCTGCGGCGGCGACAAACATCAGGGCAAAACTGCGATTGAGCAGCCGCTGCTGACGCGGCGAGCGCAAGGCACGCAGGACCTTGGCCGCCAGGCCGGTGTAGCCGGCCATGACGATCAGGTCGACGCCAACCATGGTCGCCGTCATGCTCAGGTACTGCGGCACCAGCGGCGCATCGGGCTGGAGAAACTGCGGCAACACGGCGAGGATAAACACCACCGCCTTGGGGTTACTGGCATTCACCAGAAAGCCGCGCAACACCAGAGTCAGCGGCCGGCCCACGGGCCGCGGCGCGGATTCGTCTGCCAGATTGCCCGGCAAGGCCCGCCACTGCGCCAGCGCCAGCCAGAGCAGATAGACCACACCAAACCACTTGATCAGACCGAAGGCCATGGCCGAGGTCGCCAGCAGCGCGCCGACACCGGCGGCGACAATGGCGATCTGCAGCACCAACGCCAGCTGCAGGCCGATGGCATTCCAGTAGCCGCGCCGGAAGCCGTACTGCAGGCCACACGACATCGAGGCGATCGCCCCGGCACCCGGCGACAGACTGATCAGCCAACACGCCACGAAGAAGGCCAGCCAGGTCTCGAAAACCATAATTACACTCGCAGAAAAAACAAAGGGCAGGCTCGTAAGCCTACCCCTTGTGGTGACACGCGCCCAGTCGCCTGGGCATTGCCGGGCTTAGTCCGGCAGGTCTTTACGCAGGTGCACCGGCTCCTGGCCGAGCTTGCGGCTGCGCGCGCCACGCATGCGGATATTCACCGCCTCCACCGCCAGCGAGAAGGCCATGGCGAAATACACGTAGCCTTTTGGCACATGCACGTCGAAGGCTTCGGCAATCAGTACGGTACCGACCACGATCAGGAACGACAGGGCGAGCATTTTCAGCGACGGGTGCTTGTCGATGAAATCGCTGATGGTGCCAGCCGACAGCATCATCACGATGACCGAGATGATGATGGCCGCGACCATGACCGGCACGTTGTCCACCAGGCCAACGGCGGTGATCACCGAGTCCAGGGAGAAGACGATGTCGATAATCGCGATCTGCACGATGATGCCCATAAAGCCGTAGGCCTTGCCGCCGCTCTGCGCCGCTTCTTCCTCGCCTTCCAGGCCGTGGTAGATCTCCGAACTGCTCTTGAACAGCAGGAACAGACCACCGAAGAACAGGATCAGGTCGCGACCGGAGAAGCCCTCGCCGAAGACATGGAACAGATCGTTGGTCAGCTGCATGACCCAGCTGATCGACAGCAGCAAGAGAATGCGCGTACCCATGGCGAGGCCAAGACCAAAGAAGCGCGCCTTAGGCTGCTGCTCTTTGGGCAAACGGCTGACCAAAATCGAGATGAAGATGATGTTGTCGATCCCCAGAACGATTTCCAGGGCCGTCAGGGTGAGAAAGGCAACCCAGATTTCCGGGTTCATCAGCCATTCCATGTGTCAGTGCCTCGATAGTGTGGATTTAAAAAAGCCGCGCATTTAACTACAGGCGCCACTCAGTCGGCTTGCGCCAATTGTTGCTCAAGTGTTTCAAGCTGTTCCAAAGCCGCCATCCACGCCTCTTCCAACTCGCCCTCGCGACTCTTCAGCTTAGCCTGCTCGGCCAGGGCATCGCGCAACTCGTCCTTGCGCGCAGCCTCGTAGATGGCCGCATCGCCGAGCTTGGCTTCGACGCTGGCGAGCTGCTCGTGCAGTTGACCGAGGGCCTTTTCCAGCTTGTCAGCTTCACGCTTGTGCGGTGCCAACTGCTGACGCAAGGCCGCAGCGGCCTGGCGCTGGGCGCGCTTGTCGGTTTTGTCGGCGGCGGGTTCGCTACTGCTGCCCGGTTGCTGCCGCAGGCGGAAGTCGATCAGCCAACGGGCATAGTCTTCCAGGTCGCCATCGAACTCCTGCACGCGGCCATCGGCCACCAGGAGGAACTCGTCGGTGGTGCTTTTCAACAGATGACGGTCGTGGGAGACCACCAATACCGCACCGGCGAAATCCTGCAGGGCCATGGTCAGGGCCAGGCGCATTTCCAGGTCGAGGTGGTTGGTCGGTTCGTCGAGCAGCAACAGGTTGGGCTTGTCCCAGGCAATCAGCGCCAAGGCCAGGCGGGCTTTTTCGCCACCGGAGAAATTCACCACCGGCTCGTCGGTGCGCGGGCCACGGAAGTCGAAACCACCGAGAAAATCGCGCAGGGTCTGCTCGCGTTCAGTGGGTGCCAAGCGCTGCAGGTGCAGCAGTGGGCTGGCACGGTCGTCGAGGGAGTCCAGCTGGTGCTGGGCAAAATAGCCGACCACCAGGTTTTCGCCGCGCTGCAAGCGCCCGGACAACGGCTGCAACTCGCCGGCCAGGGTCTTGATCAGGGTCGATTTACCGGCGCCGTTGGGGCCCAGCAGGCCGATGCGCGCACCCGGCGTCAGCTGCAACTTGACCTTCTCCAGCACGGCGCGTTCGCCATAGCCGAGGCGGCCTTCGCTCAAGTCCAGCAACGGGCTGGAAATCTTGTCGGCTTCACGGAAGCTGAAATCGAAGGGCGAGTCGACATGGGCCGGCGCCAGCTCTTCCAGGCGTTCCAGGGCCTTGATCCGGCTTTGAGCCTGACGGGCTTTGGTGGCCTGGGCCTTGAAGCGGGCAATGAATTTCTCCATGTGCGCGCGCTGCACCTGCTGCTTGTCGTAGGCCTGCTGCTGCTGCGCCAGACGCTCGGCACGGGCGCGCTCGAACGCCGAATAGCCGCCGCGGTACAGGTTGATGCGCTGCTGCTCCAGGTGCGCGACCTGATCGACCACCGCATCGAGAAAATCGCGGTCGTGGGAAATCAGCAGCAAGGTGCCCGGATAGCTCTTTAACCAGCCTTCCAGCCAGATAATTGCATCGAGGTCCAAGTGGTTGGTCGGCTCATCGAGCAGCAGCAAGTCGGACGGGCACATCAGCGCCTGTGCCAGGCTCAGGCGCATACGCCAGCCGCCGGAAAAATCGCCGACCGGCAGGCTCATCTGCGCATTGCTGAAACCCAAGCCGGCCAGCAGCTTGCGCGCCCGCGCATCGGCGCTGTAGCCGTCGGCGCTGTCCAGCTCGGCATGCAGACGCGCCAGGGCGCTGCCGTCATGGGCCAGCTCGGCGGCAGCCAAATCATGCTGCACCCGGCGCAAGCGTTCGTCGCCGTCCAGCACATAGTCCACGGCCAGGCGGTCGAGGGTCTCAACCTCCTGACGCATGTGGGCAATGCGCCAATCGGCGGGCAGCAGGCAATTGCCGGCGTCCGGCGTCAGCTCGCCACGCAAGAGGGCGAACAGGCTGGATTTGCCGGCGCCGTTGGCACCGATCAGGCCGACTTTCTGGCCGGGGTGCAGGGTCAGCTCGGCGTCTTCTAGCAGACGCAGCGGGCCACGCTGTAGAGTGAGGTTTTCGAGTCGAATCATAATGGCGGCGGAGTCTACCAGCTTCGTCCTGCCCTTGCCCGGGAAGCACCATGCCATCTGACCTGTGGGATTTTGCCCAACGCCTGTACGGGCGTCCGGGTGTGGAGCACGCCTGCCTGCAGTTGCAAGAGGCCGGCGCCGATGTCTGCCTGCTGCTCTGCGGCGCCTGGCTGCAACAGCGCGGCGTGGCCTGCACACCGGCGCGCCTGGCCCACCTGCAGGCCATCGCTCAGCCGTGGCAAACAGAGGTGATCAGCCCGCTGCGGCAACTGCGACAAAACTGGCGCAAGGCTGCGCAGCAGCAAGCGCCATTGGCCGCACTACGGGAACGTCTGAAAGGGTTGGAGCTGGATGCCGAGCAGCAGCTGCTGCTGGCCCTGCAAGCCTGCGCACACGAATGGGCGCGAGCAAATAAAAGCGCTGTACCGACTTGGCTAGAGGCGCTGGCCGGCACAGACGCTGACCCCGACGCGCTGCAGTTGCTGCGCGACGAGGCGATGCAGGCTTAGGAAGCGCTGCTGGTGCTATCGGCAACTACCGGCTGAGCCGCAGCTGCTGGCGCGACCGGCTTGGCTGCCGGGGCTGGGGCCGGGCCGATCTGATGGTGCGCGCCAAAGCTGGCGAGCAGGGCGCGGCTGTCGGGTACGGAGGGGCCAAGGAAATCGGTAATCACGGCCCCCGGGGCGACGGCATTGACCCTGACACCCGCAGCCCCCCACTCCATGGCAGCCGACCGAGTGAATGACTCCAGCGCGGCTTTGGCAGCGGCCAGCGCCGCTTCGGCGGCTTTAACCGCAGTTTTGTAGTCAGCTTGTTCGACGGTGATCAGCACATCGCCTTCATGCAAGGTCATGAATTCGCTGATCTCGGCAATCAGCTGGGGAATGCCCCGAACGAAATTGGCAGTGTTGTTTTGCTGGCGGATTTCGCCATTGACGTA
>OFRI01000120.1_pt1 | contig 20214 bp, 19 predicted proteins | sample 1543031 | NCBI WGS metagenome assembly OFRI01 (sample SAMN07774226, study PRJEB24372) | wastewater metagenome
CCCCGCTGTTGTTGCAGGGCTTGATAAGGGAATGACCATTATCTGCGCCCTGCGCCTAACCGGGGACCATTTCTCGCGGCAACGCGGTTCGCGATGAAACGTCAACAGACCCGAAGGTAAGTCGTCCGTTTGCCCTGGCAAGACACATACCAAAGACCTATTGCCAGTGCTGGCGCGCTGCTGCAGGCAATCGGCGCCCGCAAAAACGGCGGGTTCACGCCAGCCCAGTCGTTGGAGTGGCGAGGCGCCGCCACTACCTGAGCGCGTTGCTAGCGATCCGCCAACGGCACAGTCTCGACCCGCACTGCATCCGGCAAGGGCCGACCGGGAAACCAGCGATTGTGGATGCGGGCAAAACTGCCATCGGCGCGCATCGCCTGCAGACTGTCCTGCCAACGGTTGACGATGGCCGCATCGGTCTGCAGGGAGAACGCCAGGTACGACTGATTCTGCATAAAGCACAGCTGACGCTTAACCGCGCTCGCCTCCATGCCGTGCTGAGCCAGCATCTGCGGCAAGGCCACGTCACTAGCAACCAGCAGGTTGATGCGCTGGTTCTGGAACATGGTCATCATCTTTTCCGGAGTGGTGACCGTAAAGATGTTGTTCAGCCCCTGGCTGCTCAGGTACTCGTGGCTGTACCACTGGCGCGGCACGGCCAGACGACCATCGCGAGCGGCATCGGCCAGGCTGTTGATGCGCAAGGGCGAGTCTTGGTGCGAGTAAAAACAGGTGCGCGCCTGCACCAGCGGCCCAACCCACTGGAACAACGCTTCACGCGTGGCACCACGGGCAGTGGCAAACAGCCCGACATTGGCCTGGCTCTTGGCCAGGTTATAACCGCGCGTCCAGGGCGCTAGTTCGATGCGCGCGCTATCACCACTGCGAGCCAACAACGCCTGCACCACTTCGACCACGAACCCCGCCGGCTGGCCATCCTGGCTGTAATTCAGCGGCGGATTCTCTTCGGTGTACAGCCGCAAGTCAGCCGCCTGCAGGCGCAGCACCTGCCACGCGCAGACAGACAAAAGCAAACATCTTTGCATTCTCATTGAAGACTCCCGTGCCTGGGCTGTTACCGCTCCGTTACGGCACTCTAGACGCAGTCTAGCCGGGGCATTACCCAAACGAACGAAGGGCTGAAGGCGCCTGGTCGGCGCCGCAGTGTGGCAACTGACGAACGGTGTCCAGGACCACAACAGCCGCCCAGCCCGATACCTCGACTGCGCATATAACAAACGACAATTGGCCAAGCACCCGGCGACGCTCTCGCATACACTGCGCGGCCGTTTTTTCCGGAACACTCGTCGTATGAGTCTCGACCTTCCCGCCAATGCCCTGGGCATCGATTTCGGCACGTCCAACTCCACCGTCGGCTGGCTGCGCCCCGGAGCGCCGACCCTGCTGCCCCTGGAAGAAGGCAAGATCACCCTGCCGTCAGTGCTGTTCTTCAACTACGAAGAACGCCACTCGGTGTTCGGCCGCCTGGCCCTGCACGAGTACCTGGAAGGCTACGAAGGCCGACTGATGCGCTCGCTGAAAAGCCTGCTGGGCTCCAAGCTGCTGAAAAGCGAAACCACCGTGCTCGGCAGCGCCGTGCCCTTCAAGCAGATCCTCGGCCTGTTTATTGCCGAGTTGAAGCAGCGCGCCGAGGTGATTGCCGAGCGGCCATTCGAGCAGGTAGTGCTGGGCCGCCCGGTGTTCTTCGTCGACGATGACGAGAAGGCCGACAAAGAAGCCGCCGACACCCTCGAAGGCGTGGCCAAGAGCATCGGTTTCAAGGACGTGTCGTTCCAGTACGAACCCATTGCCGCAGCCTTCGACTACGAAAGCACCATCAGCAAGGAAGAGCTGGTGCTGATCGTCGACATCGGCGGCGGCACCTCGGACTTCTCGCTGATCCGCCTGGCGCCCGAGCGGCACATGGTCGCCGAACGCCATGACGACATCCTCGCCACCGGCGGCGTGCACATCGGCGGTACCGACTTCGACAAACAGCTCAGCCTGCAAGCAGTGATGCCGCTGTTCGGCTACGGCAGCCGGATGAAAAGCGACGCGCCGATGCCCACCAGCGTGCACCTCAACCTGGCCACCTGGCACACCATCAACGCGGTGTACGCGCAGAAGTCCCAACTGGCGCTGAAGAGCATGCGCTACGACATCCTCGACCCGACCGGCATCGACCGCCTGTTCAAGCTGATCGAACAGCGCGCCGGGCACTGGCTGGCCATGCAGGTTGAAGACAGCAAGATCGCCCTCAGCGAAACCGAACGCCTGCACCTGTCCCTGGAGCGCATCGAAGCGGAGCTGGGTGTCGAACTGACCCGCGCTGGCTTCAACGCCGCCATCGGCAACCTGCTGGAGCGCGTGCGTGGCAGCGTCACCCAGTTGCTGGGTAACGCCGGGGTCAGCGTCGAGCAGGTCGATACGGTGTTCTTCACCGGTGGTTCCAGCGGCATCCCGGCCCTGCGCCAGCAAATCGCCGCCCTGCTGCCCAACGCCCGGCATGTGGAAGGCAATGTGTTCGGCAGCATCGGCAGTGGTCTAGCGATTGAAGCGAAGAAGCGCTATGGCTAGTGCCCTTTGCTGACGAGGCATCCATTAGCTTTTGCATGCTCAGCGCCTACTGGTTTCGCCCTTACGGCGAGTTACTTTCTCTTTGCTTGCGCGAAAGAGAAAGTAACCAAAGAGAAAGCGCACCCGACATCCGGGTTTCGCTGCGCGAAACTTCCCTCGCTCCGGCACTGTTCCGAGGGTCGTCACGGTGGGCCATCCCTGGCCCATCGCTCCTCATTTGGCATCCCTGCCAAATGCCCCTCTACACAGCACCTCCGCTCGGCCTCCTGACGGGACCGAGAGATCGAGGCGTGTCTAATCTTTGTGGGAGCGGTCTTGACCGCGAAGCCAGGCAAACACAGCTCCAAAACGCTGTAGCGCCCAGCGCGCATTACCCGCAGCGCTTAAATGCTAGGATTGCCGCCAGCCACAGCGGACCTGCCCGATGACAGCACTGCAACAACCGCCAGCCTTGCCTCACCCTGCCCCGCGCGCCTTGCTGGCTCAGCTGGGGGCGGCGTTGTTGGTGCTGGGACTGATGCTGATGGCTCAGCAGCTGTTCGCCTATCGCCCCAGCCTGCTCGGTGCCGGGTTGTTGCAAGGGTTGCTGGCGGCCTTGCTCGGCCAGCGCTTGGGCTTGTCGTCCTGGTGGCTACCGATCAACCTGCTGTTCGTACCTGCCCTGCTCGCCCTCAATGGTCAACAACTGCCGCCGATGCTGTTACTCGGCGCCTTTGTGCTGCTGTTGCTGCTCAACTGGAACAGCCTGCGTGAGCGGGTGCCGCTGTACCTGAGCGGGCAAAAAACCATCGCTGAGCTGGAACAACTGCTGCAAGCGCTGCCGGCCAATTTGCGCTTTATCGACCTCGGCTGCGGCCTGGCTGGCAGCCTGTATCAACTGTCGCGGCGCTACCCGCAGGCGCACTTCGCCGGGGTGGAAACCGCACCACTGGTGTTCCTCCTGGCCTGGTTGCGCTGCCTGCTGCGACCCAATTGCCAGATCCGCTACCGCAACCTCTGGCAGCAACCGCTGGGCGGTTTTGACGTGGTCTATTGCTTCCTCTCGCCAGCGCCGATGCCGCGTTTGTGGGCCAAGGCCCGCGGCGAAATGAGCCCAGGCGCGCTGTTGATCAGCAACACCTTCGCGATTCCCGACGTAGCGCCCGATCAGTTGATTGAGCTGCACGACTGGCGTTCCTCGCGGCTGTTAATCTGGCGCCTGTAATTCCATCCTGCGGAGCGCCCCATGTCCCTTTTACGCCTCAGCCTTGGCCTGTTTACCGTAATCAGCCTGAGCGCCTGCGGCCTGGGCGAAACCGCCACCAGCGCCAGCCTGCAAGCCAAGCAAGCGCAGCAACTGCAAGAGCAGGCCAAACAGCTGCAAGAGCAGATCAACCAGGCCAATGCCGTGAATCAGCAACGCCTGCAACAAGAGCTGACCAAGCAACAGTAAGCGGGAGGCACAGATGGACACGGCAACCCTGCTCAGCGGCCTGTTGTTCAGCTCGATTGGCGTCGGCTATCTCATGTACGGCAAGAAGCAACAACGCCAGGCCGCGTTCTTCAGCGGCCTGGCGTTGTTGGGGTATTCCTATCTGGTCAGCGATCTGTGGCTGATCTGGGTAATCGGTATAGCGCTGCTGGCCGTACCTATCATCTGGAAAAACTAGCGGTGTTTAGCAGGCCGTTGAAAAATGTAGGCGAGGCAGCCGAGACAAGGCAAAAACAGGCGAAAAAGCGGAGTTTACTGCTGTAAATGAGCATTTTGAGCCTGTTTTTAACGCCGTATCGGCAACGTAGGTAGTTTTTCAACGGCCTGTTAGTGGCTGATCATCCAGGGTCGGCCACCCATCTTGCCCTTCATCGCATGGGGATTGGCTTTGCTCGGCGCCAGCGGTTTGCTCGGCCCGCAACAGCTGCAACCACTGGGGTGTTTGCGTTTGCTGGCGTATTCCTCGACCGTCTGTGGCGCGTTGGCACTGCGCTCGTTGGCGGCATGGGCGCGGCGCTGGCTGCCGGCCATGGTCGCCAGGCCTGGCGCAGAAAGAATCACCCGCTGGCTGACGCCACCGCAGTAAGGACAGGCGCAGGCCTGGTCGCGATCGGCCATGGGCCGCAACTGGGTGAAGTCCCCACAGTCAGCGCAGTCGTATTCATAGATGGGCATGCTGTCTTCCTCTGTCGGCGTAGGTTGGGTTGAGCGCAGCGAAGCCCAACGGTGAGTGACGCTGCTCGTTGGGCTTCGTCGCCTCGCTCCTCAATCCAACCTACGTCATGGGTTCCCGCTTACTTGTCGTAGGCGATGGGCAGGTCGATGCTGCCGTCGAGGAACTTGGTTGGACCGTTGGCGTTGGGGTTGATGTCGAAGTCGAAGATCTCCGTCGGCAACCACAAGGTGGCGCAGGCGTTGGGGATGTCGACCACGCCGCTGATATGCCCCTGCACCGGCGCCGAGCCGAGCAGCGCATAGCCTTGGGCCGGCGAGTAACCGAACTTGGTCAGGTAGTTGATGGCATTCAGGCAGGCCTGTTTGTAGGCAATGTTGACGTCCAGGTAGTGCTGCTTGCCGGCCTCGTCCACCGAGATGCCTTCGAAGATCAGGTAGTTCTTGTAGTTGGGCGTGATGGGGCTGGGTTTGAACACCGGGTTTTTGATCCCGTACTTGGCCATCCCGCCTTTGATCAGCTCGACCTTCATGTGCACCCAGCCGGCCATTTCGATGGCGCCGCAGAAGGTGATTTCGCCATCGCCCTGGCTGAAGTGCAGGTCACCCACCGACAGCCCGGCGCCGTTCACATACACCGGGAAGAAGATCTTCGAGCCGCGGGACAAATCCTTGATGTCGCAGTTACCGCCATGCTCACGCGGCGGCACGGTGCGTGCGCCGGTCAGCGCGGCCAGGTCGCGGGCCTCGCCCTTCATCTTGCCCATGTGCGCGGTCGGCGCCATCGGTGCGTTGGCCAGGGGCGGTACGCGAGTCGGGTTGGTGTCGATCAGCTCCTGCTCGCGCTTGTTCCAGTCGGCCAGCATCTTGTGGTCCGGCAGACAGCCGATCAGACCGGGGTGGATCAATCCGGCGAAGTTCACCCCAGGAATGTGCCGGCTACTGGTGAACATGCCTTTGAAGTCCCAGATGGCCTTCTGCGCCAGCGGGAAGTGGTCGGTAAGAAAGCCGCCGCCGTTTTGTTTGGAGAAGAAACCGTTGAAGCCCCACTGCGACTCAGCCTTGGCGCCGATGTCGAGCAGGTCGACCACCAGCAGGTCACCGGGCTCAGCACCATGCACACCGACAGGGCCGGACAGGTAGTGCACGGTGGAGAGGTCAACGTCGCGCACGTCGCTGGCGTCGTCGTTGTTCTTGATCGCGCCGGCGGTCCAGTCGTAGGTTTCGAGGATGAAATCGTCGCCCGGCTTGACCCAGCAGGCCATCGGAATGTCCGGATGCCAGCGGTTGTGGATCTGCTCGTTTTCGGTGGCGGCCTGGTTGAGGTCGACCTTGATCAGGGTATCGGTCATGACAAAGCTCCTGGGACCATTGAGGGAGACTTGGCGCCATGGCGCCGGAGTACGGAGCTAGTCTTGAACGATGCCCGGCGGGAGGAAATACGCTGAATGACGTATGCCGAAAACTCAGTAATGGCGGGGCTTTCAGCTGTTTTCAGGCGGCACGAAAAAGCGGCCACTGCAGAGACACCGCAGCGACCGCAAAAACGGCAATTGAGCCAGCCGAGTGCCCGGATCAGGTCCGGGCAGCAGGCTGGAGTTACACCGACAAATAGCGACTGATGCTCGCCTCGTCGACCTTGTCGCGGCTCTCCTCGACCACGAACTTGCCCTTCTCGATCACCAGGAAGCGGTCGGCGATTTCCATGGTGAACGACAGCACTTGCTCGGACACCACGATGGTCAGGTCACGCAGGTTGCGGATTTCTTTCAGGGTGCGCGCCAGGTCCTTGATGATCGACGGCTGAATGCCCTCGGTGGGTTCATCGAGCAGCAGCACCTTGGGGTTGGTCGCCAGGGCGCGTGCAATCGCCAACTGTTGTTGCTGACCGCCGGAGAGGTTGCCGCCCTTGCGCGCACGCATGTCGAAGAGCACCGGGAACAGCGCGTAAAGGTCTTCCGGCACCTGGCCACGGGCCGAGGCCGGCAGGCCGGTCTGGATATTTTCCAGCACGCTCATGCTCGGAAAAATCATCCGCCCCTGGGGCACATAGGCGATGCCGCTGGCCACCCGCTGGTGGGTTTCCAGCTTGGACACATCGCAGCCGTCGACACTGATCTGCCCGCCCCATTGCGGCAGGATGCCCATCAGGCTTTTGAACAAGGTGGTCTTGCCCATGCCGTTGCGGCCCATCACCGCGACGATCTCGCGCTTGGCCACGTTGAGGTTGAGGTCATGCAGAATCTGACTCTGGCCATAGCCGGAGGCGAGGTTGGAAATCGTGAACATAGGTCTGCCTCTTGCTCGATACCAAGGGGTTACGCGACTCGTAACCCAGCCTACGAAACAGTCCCCTCTCCCGTTTACGGGAGAGGGTTAGGGAGAGGGCTTTCCAGCCACACCGCGTCGCCTGCGGCCCTCTCCCCCAGCCCCTCTCCCGCTAGCGGGAGAGGGGAGCAAGGCTCAATGCCCCAGATACACCTCAATCACTTTCGGATTGCTCTGCACCGACTCCATGCTGCCCTCGGCCAGCACCTTGCCCTGGTGCAGCACCGTGACCTTGTGGGCGATGCTTTTTACAAACTCCATATCGTGCTCGATCACCAGCACCGAACGGCCCTGGCTGATGCGTTTGAGCAGGTCGGCGGTCTGTACCCGCTCGTTGACGCTCATGCCGGCCACCGGCTCATCGAGCATCAGCAGCGCCGGGTCTTGCATCAGCAGCATGCCGATCTCCAGCCACTGCTTCTGGCCGTGGGACAGTAGGTCGGCCTGTTGCTGTAGCAGGTCGCCGAGAAAGATCTCCGCCGCCACTTCCTCAACCCGTGCAACCACCTCGGCGGTGCGCTGGAAAAACAGCGCGCCGAACACATTGCGGCCCTTGGGAAAGGACATTTCCAGGTTCTCGAACACCGTCAGGTTTTCGTAGATCGACGGGTTCTGGAACTTGCGCCCGACGCCGGCACGGACGATGTCGAACTCACGCATCTTGGTCAGCTCCCGGCCCTCGAACTGGATGCTGCCGGTGGTGGATTTGGTCTTGCCGCAAATCAGGTCGAGCACCGTGGTCTTGCCGGCACCGTTGGGGCCGATCACCACGCGCACTTCATTGCGGTCGATATACAGGTTGAGGTCATCGACCGCCTTGAAGCCGTCGAAGGAAACGGTCAGGCCCTCAATGGCCAGCACCGGTTTGGGCATCTGAAAACCTGTGGCAGTCATAGGGTGGTCTCCAGTTGTTTGGCTTCAGGGGCAGGCGCTGGGGCCGGGCTAACCGCCGCAACCGGCGCGACCGACTTGCGCTCAAAACGTTGCAGCAACTTCTCCAGGTGCTTACGCCCGTGGCTTTCCCAGACGCCGGCCAAGCCGTTGGGGAAGTACATGACCACGGCGATAAACAGGCCACCCATCAGGTACAGCCACAGCTCGGGGAAGGTCTCGGAAAAGTAGGTCTTGCCGTAGTTGACCAGCAGCGCGCCATACACCGCGCCGAGCAGCGACATACGCCCACCGACCGCAGCGAAGATGACCATCTCGATCGACGGCACGATGCCGACGAAGCTCGGCGACATAAAGCCCACCTGCAGGCTGAACATGGCCCCGCCAATGGCCGAGAACGCCGCTGCTACGCAGTAGACGAAGATCTTGAAGCTGGCCACGTCGTAACCGGAGAAGCGCACCCGCTCTTCCTTGTCGCGCATGGCCATCAGCAGGCGGCCAAGCTTGGACGAGAGGATGAAGCGGCCAAGCAGGATGCAGCCGAACAACAGGAAGGCGTTGATGAAGTAGAGGATCATCTTCGAGCTGTCGTCGCGGATGTCCCAACCCAACAAGGTCTTCAGGTCGGTGATGCCGTTCACCCCGCCGGTCAGGCCTTGCTGGCCGATGATCAGCACGGTGAGGATCAGCGCAATCGCCTGGGTGACGATGGAGAAGTACACGTCGCCGACCCGGCGCTTGAACATCGCCACGCCAATGATCAGGGCCAGGATCACCGGCACCGCGATCACCGCCAGCAGGGTGAAGCTGAAGCTGTGGAACGGCTGCCAGAGCAGCGGCAGTTCGGTGATCTGGTTCCAGTCCATAAAGTCCGGAATACCGGGGGTGGACTGGATCTTGGTGCTTTCCGGGTCGGAGGCTTCAAGCTTGAGAAACATCGCCATGCAGTAGCCGCCGAGGCCAAAGAACACCCCCTGGCCAAGGCTGAGAATGCCGCCATAGCCCCAGCACAGCACCAGCCCCACCGCGACGAAGGCGTAGGTCAGGTACTTGCCGACCATGTTCAGGCGAAAGGCATCCAGCGCCAGCGGGAACACCACCAGGATCAGCACGGCCAGCACCAGCAGGCCAATCGCCCCCTGCTTGCCGCCGATAAATTTATTCAGTGTCGGGTTCATCAGCCGTCCCCTTACTTACGCACTTTGATGGAGAACAACCCTTGCGGGCGCAGCATCAGGATCACAATCACTGTCGACAGCGTCAGCACCTTGGCCATCGAGCCGCTCATGAAGAATTCCGAGATCGACTGTGTCTGGGCAATCGCAAAGGCCGAGGCAATGGTGCCGAACAAACTCGACGCGCCGCCGAATACCACCACCAGGAAGGTGTCGACGATGTACAGCGAGCCGGCCGTCGGCCCGGTGGAGCCGATGGTGGTGAACGCCGCACCGGCCACACCGGCCACGCCACAGCCAAGGGCGAAGGTCATGCGGTCGACCTTCTTGGTGTTGATCCCCACGGCGCGGCTCATCACCCGGTTCTGCATGGTGGCGCGCACCTGCAAGCCCCAGCGCGAGCGGTAGAGCATGAGGAAGATGGTCGAGGTGAGGACAAAGGTCAGGGCCATCACGAACAGGCCGTTAAGGGGGATGTCGACGTTTTCGCTGGGGTTCCACGAACCCATCAGCCAGTCCGGCAAGGTGGCGCTGACTTCCCGTGCACCGAAGATCGAACGGAACGCCTGCTGCATCACCAGCGACAAGCCCCAGGTCGCCAGCAAGGTGTCCAGCGGTCGCTGGTACAGCTTGCTGATCATCGCCCATTCGGCGAGCCAGCCAATCGCCCCGGCAATCAGGAACGACAGGACAATGGCGAGAAAAAAGTAGTACGGCTGGAAACCGGGCGCGTATTGCTCGGTCAAGCTCGACAGCACGTAGGTGGTGTAGGCACCAATGGTGAGGAACTCACCGTGGGCCATGTTGATCACGCCCATCTGGCCGAAAATAATCGCCAGCCCCAACGCCATCAGCAGCAACACGCAGAACACGGACAGACCGTTGAAACCCTGCATGGCCGCGATGGCACCAAATTCCGATAGCCATTCCATGATGCTGCTCTCCTGGCGAGAGGAAGGTTTAAAACCCCCGCGACCAAGGCTGGCCGCAGGGGTAAACGGAGGTTACTGGTAGCCTTTAGGGAACGGGTTCGGCTCGATCAGGCCCGACTCGTACACCACTTTGAATTGACCGGTTGGCAGCACTTCGCCGATGCGGGTCTTGCTCCACAGGTGATGGTTGTCGTGGACTTTGACGTAGCCTTCAGGGGCGGTGTTCAGCTCGATGCCAGGGGAAGCGGCAACCACTTTGTCGACGTCAAAGCTGCCGGCTTTTTCCACCGCGGCTTTCCACAACCATGGGCCGAGGTAGGCGGCCTGGGTCACGTCGCCGATCACCGAGTCTTTGCCGTACTTGGCTTTGAAGGCTTCAACGAAGGCTTTGTTGTTGGGGTTGTCGAGGCTCTGGAAGTACTTCATCGAGGCGTAGAAACCTTCCATGTTCTCGCCACCAATGCCGAGCAATTCATCCTCGGTCACCGACAGGGTCAGCACGTTTTGTTTCTTTGCGGTCACGCCAGCGGCTTTCATCTGTTTGTAGAAGGCCACGTTGGAACCACCGACCACGGCGGTGAACACCACGTCAGGCTTTTTCAGTTTGACCTTGTTGATCAGCGAGCCGAACTGGGTGTTGCCCAGCGGGTAGTAGTCCTCGCCCACCACCTTGCCGCCGAGCACGTTTTCAATGTGCTTGCGGGCGATTTTCATCGAGGTGCGTGGCCAGATGTAGTCCGAGCCGATCAGGTAGAAGCTCTTGGCGCCCTTCTCTTTGGCGATCCAGTCGAGGCCGGCCAGAATCTGCTGGGTGGCTTCCTGGCCGGTGTAGATGACGTTCTTCGACTGCTCCAAGCCCTCGTAGAAGGTCGGGTAGTAGAGCAGGCCGTTTTCCTTCTCGAACACCGGCAGTACCGCTTTGCGCGAGGCCGAGGTCCAGCAGCCGAATACGGTGGCAACCTTGTCACCGACCAGCAGTTTTTTCGCCTTCTCGGCGAAGGTTGGCCAATCGGAGGCGCCGTCTTCCTGGATCACCTTGATCTGCCGACCGAGGATGCCGCCGCTGGCGTTGATCTGCTCGATGGCCAGGCGCTCGGCCTGGATTGAGCCGGTTTCCGAAATGGCCATGGTGCCGGTGGCCGAGTGCAGCTGGCCGACAGTCACTTCGGTATCAGTAATGGCCAGGCCGGTGGTGTTGGCCGCGTCCGCCAGCACGCTCTGGCTGAACACACTGGCCGCCAGCAACGAGAGTGCCGCGGCACCTAGCGCCAGCCGGCGGGGAAGTAAGCGTTTCGCACCCGTCAGTTGTGAATCCATGGTCTTGCTCCTCTGCTGGTTATCCTCACCGGCGGCCCTGATGGGTGCGGATCGGCTTCGCAGCAAGGATGCGTTTGCCAGGGGCGCCGGGGTATACGCAGATTGACGTAACGGCATACGTCATCTGACGTAGGGACGCGCGCACCGGCTTGGTGCATAGCGCGCCCGCAACCCGCCCGACAACTGGCGCCAACCCGCGCCACTGCAGGCGTCCAGTTTGGGGCATGGATGTTGCAGCGCGCCTTGCATCTACTCGCCAGGATCACCTTCATGCTGAGCAACGGCACGCAACGGATTGCCAAGATCCGCCGCGACTACAACCGCTGGGTCGCCGACGAGACCTTGGAAGACTACGCCCTGCGCTTCACGCCCAAGTCGTTTCGTAAGTGGTCGGAGCTGCGCATCGCCAACACCGCCCTAGGCGCCGTGTCGTTCCTGGCCTTGGAGGCCATCGGCGGCGCCCTGGCCCTGAGCTATGGCTTCACCAATACCCTGTGGGCGATTCTGGCGGTGAGCCTGATCATCTTCCTCACCGGCCTGCCCATCAGTTACTACGCCGCGCGCTACGGCGTGGACATGGACCTGCTGACCCGCGGCGCCGGCTTTGGCTATATCGGCTCGACCATCACCTCGCTGATCTACGCCAGTTTCACCTTCCTGTTCTTTGCCCTCGAAGCGGCGATCATGGCCCTGGCCCTGGAGCTGTATTTCGAGATTCCGCTGGCGCTGGCCTATGTGCTTTGTTCGATCCTGATCATTCCCCTGGTGACCTATGGCATCACCCTGATCAATCGCCTGCAGGTCTGGAGCCAGCCGGTGTGGCTGCTGTTGCTGTTGCTGCCGTATGTGTTTGTGATCATCAAGAACCCGCAGGCCCTGAGCGACCTGCCCAGCTTTGCCGGCCGCGAAGGCGAAGGTGGCCGCTTCGACCTGCTGGCATTCGGCGCCGCCTGCACCGTGGCCCTGGCGCTGGTGACGCAGATCGGCGAGCAGGTCGACTACCTGCGCTTTCTGCCGGAAAAGACCCGCGCCAACCGCAAGCGCTGGTGGGCGGCGATGCTGATGGCCGGCCCCGGCTGGATCATCCCTGGCGCGCTGAAAATGCTCGGCGGCGCCTTCCTGGCGTTTCTCGCCCTGCAGCACGAAATCCCCATGGAGCGCGCCGCCGAGCCCACGCAGATGTACCTGGTGGCTTACAGCTATGTGTTCTCCTCGCCGGAGTGGGCGCTGGGGGCGATGGTACTGTTCGTCATCGTCTCGCAGATCAAAATCAACCTGACCAACGCCTATGCCGGCTCCCTGGCCTGGTCGAACTTCTTTGCCCGCGTCACCCACAGCCATCCAGGCCGGGTGGTGTGGCTGGTGTTCAACGTCGCCATCGCCCTAATGCTGATGGAGTTGGGCGTATTCGACGTGATCGAACAGGTTCTCGGCCTGTACGCCAATATCGCCATCGCCTGGATCGGCGCCCTGGTGGCCGACCTGGTGATCAACAAACCCCTGGGCCTGTCGCCCTCCTATATCGAGTTCAAGCGCGCGCACCTGTACGACATCAACCCGGTGGGCGTTGGCGCCATGCTCAGCGCCTCGCTGCTGTCGGTGCTGGCCCACGGCGGGCTGTTCGGCGAACTGGCCCAGGCCGCCTCGCCGCTGGTCGCCCTCGGTTCGGCGCTGCTCATTGCTCCGCTGTTGGCCGTACTCACCCGCGGGCGTTTCTACATTGCCCGGCAGAGTCCGAGCGAGCTGCTCTACCCGCACATGCAGCAGAAGAAGATTGCCTGCGTGCTGTGCAGCAATGGTTTCGAGGTGGAAGACATGGCCTTCTGCCCCGCCTACGGCGCACCAATCTGCTCGCTGTGTTGTTCGCTGGATGCGCGCTGCAACGACCTGTGTAAACCACGGGCGCGGCTGGCCGAGCAGTTCGACGACCTGGTTCGCTGGGTGCTGCCCAACGCCAGCATCCCGCGCCTGCACACCCGCCTGGCACATTACCTGGGAGTACTGACGGTCATCGTCAGCCTGTTGTTCTGCGCCTTCGCGCTGATCTACAGCCAGGTTGCCCAGGGCCTCGGCGAGAATGCCGGCGATGCGGTGCAGACCTTGTACCTGGCGTTTCTCAAGGCCTTTTTGACCCTCTCGATGTTTGCCGCCGTGCTCGCCTGGTGGATTGTCCTGACCCGCGAAAGCCGGCACGTGGCGCAGGAGGAATCGAGCCGCCAGACCCATCTGCTGATGCAGGAAATCGAAGCGCACCAACGCACCGACGAGGAGCTGCAAAAAGCCAAGGAAGCCTCCGAAGCCGCCAACGCGGCCAAGAGTCGCTACGTCACCGGCCTGTCCCACGAGCTGCGCACGCCGCTCAACAGCATGCTCGGCTACACCCAGATTCTGCAGCGCGATGCGGCCACCCCACCGCAACAGCAGGACGCCCTGGCGACCATTCTGCGCAGCGGCTCGCACCTGCTGTCGCTGATCGACGGCCTGCTCGACGTGGCCAAGATCGAGGTCGGCAAGCTCAATCTGGAGCCCAGCGAAATCCCCTTCCCGGAGTTCCTCCAGCAGTTGCAGCGGATGTTCAGCCCGCAGGCCGAAGAGAAGGGCCTGCGCTTTCACTTCGAGTTGCAAGGGCGGATGCCCGCAGTGGTACGCGGCGATGAGAAGCGCATCCGCCAAATCCTGATCAACCTGCTCGGCAATGCCGTGCGCTACACCGAGCAGGGCATCGTCGGCCTGCGCGTCAGCTATGCCCGCGAGACGGCCACCTTCGAGATCAGCGACAGCGGCATCGGCATCCCCGAGGCGCAGCTGGAGCGCATCTTCCAGCCGTTCGAACGCGGCGACCCGCTGCGCCAGGACAACGGCGTCGGCCTCGGCCTGACCATCACCAAGCTGCTGATCTCGCTGATGGGCGGCGAACTTTCGGTGAAGAGCCAGCCCGGCCAGGGCACCCAGTTTCAGGTGCGGCTGTTTCTCTCCGAGGTGCGGGTGCCGCAGGCGGTGGTGCATGTGGAGCACAACATCATCGGCTACCAGGGCCGCCGCCAGCTGATTCTGGTGGTCGACGATCACCAGCAGCATCGCCAGGTACTCGCCGGCATGCTCGAACCCCTGGGTTTTCAGGTGCTGCAGGCCGGTAACGGCCAGGAGGCCGTGCGCCTGGTGGCCGAGCACCAGCCCGATCTGATCCTTATGGACCTGGCCATGCCGCAGATGGACGGCTGGCAAACCAGCCAGCTGATCCGCCGCAACGCGCTGTCGCAGGCGCCGATCATCGTGGTCTCGGCCAACGCCTTTGCCGACGACCGCGAACGCAGCGTCGAGGCCGAGTGCAACGACTACCTGGCCAAGCCGGTGTATATCCCGGCACTGCTGGACAAGATCAAAACCCACCTGCAGCTGCAATGGCTCAAACGCGCCGAACCGCTGCCCGGCCCGCTGGCACCGCTGATCGCGCCGTCGGTGGCCGCCCTCAATGCCCTCTACGAGTTGGGCGAGCTGGGTTACGTCAAAGGCATTCTGGAAAAACTCGACTGGCTGGAGCAGCACGAACCGCAGAGCGCCAGCTACGTGCAGAGCCTGCGTGGCCAGGTCAAACGCTTCCAACTGAACGATTTCAACCGCCGCCTGAAGGACGCCCTGCACCACGCCGGGCGCCCCGTCAGCACGGAATAACCCAAGGACACGCCATGACCGCCGCCATTACCGCCATCGCCCCGATCGAACAAGGCATTGTGCTGATCGTTGACGACACCCCGGACAACCTGGCCCTGCTCTCGGACGCCCTCGACCTGGCCGGCTATATGGTGCTGGTGGCCATGGACGGCACCAGCGCCTTGGAACGCATGCACCGCCGCCGCCCCGACGTGGTTCTGCTGGACGCCATGATGCCGGGCATCGACGGCTTCGAAACCTGCCGGCGGATCAAGACCCAGGCCGAGCTGGCGGACATTCCGGTGCTGTTTATGACCGCCCTGAGTGACAGCGAACACGTGGTCGAAGGCTTTGCCGCTGGTGGTATCGACTACGTGACCAAGCCGATCCGCACCGACGAAGTGCTGGCCCGCGTCGCCGCCCACCTGCGCACCGCCCGCAGCCTGCGCGCGGCCCGTGAATTACCGACCGAGCGCCCACAACTGAGCGCCGCGCAAACCCAGGCGGCGCTGAGCAGCCGTTACCTGCTCACCGAGCGGGAAGTGGAAGTGCTGCAATGGGTGGCCTGCGGCAAGACCAACCGCGACATCGGCGACATCCTCGGCCTCAGCCCGCGCACGGTGAACAAACACCTGGAGCACGTGTACGTAAAACTCGGCGTAGAAACCCGCACCGCCGCTGCGGCAGTGGCGATTGCGGCGAGTCACTGATAGCCGCGGGTTAAACACTTCGCGGTCAAGACCGCTCCCACGGGACCATGGCTACACAGCACCTGCACTCGGCCTCCTGACGGGACCGAGGCGCCTGAAGAACTTGTGGGAGCGGTCTTGACCGCGAAGCCCTAAATCATCACAGCCAGCCCCCAATCAAACAGCATTCGGCAGACGATAGACCCAGATGCGTTTGAGCACCGAACCGAACTGCGCGGCGAAGCTGCCGCTGTTGTAGGTCTGGCCGTAGCGCTGGGCGATCTCGCGCACCTGTACGGCCAGCTCGGCATAGCGGCGGGCCGGCAGATCAGGGAACAGGTGGTGTTCTATCTGGTGACTGAGGTTGCCGGTGAGGATATGAAACAGCCGGCCACCTTCCAGGTTGCTGGAGCCGCGCATCTGCCGCAGGTACCAGTGGCCACGGCTTTCACCCTCCAGCACGCAGGCCGGGAACACCGCCGCCTGTTCGGTGAAGTGACCGCAGAAGATGATGGCAAAGGTCCACAGGTTACGGATCAGATTGGCCACCACGTTACCGGCCAGCACCGCCAGGGCATTGGCCCCCAGCAGCAGCGCCAGCAACGGGAAGAACAGGTAATCCTTGGCCCACTGGCGGGCGATCTTGCCGTTGAACTGCTTGAGCAGCGGGCGCAATTCTTCACGGCTCATGCGCCCCTTGAAGTACTGATCAAGGCGCAGGTGTTGCACCGCCACCGAGTACTGAAACAACAACGCCTGGATCGTCACCCACAGCGGCTGCCAGCGGTAATACGGCTTCCAGCGCTGTTCCGGGAACAGGCGCACCACGCCGTAGCCGATGTCATCGTCCATGCCCAGCACATTGGTGTAGGTGTGGTGGATATGGTTGTGGGTGTGCCGCCAGAAATCGCCGGGGCCGGCGATGTCCCACTCGAAGGTGCGCCCGCTCAGCTCAGGATCGTTCATCCAGTCGTACTGACCGTGCATGATGTTGTGGCCCAGTTCCATGTTGTCGAGAATCTTGGCCAGCCCCAGCAACAGGCTGCCGAGCAGCCAGGTCGGCGGAAACCAGCCGGCCAGCAGCAACAGTCGGCCGGCCAGGGCACTCAGCCGAGTAACACGGCGAATACGGCGGATATAGCGCGCATCGGCCGCGCCGAGATCGGCCAGGGTGCGGTTGCGCAGGGCATCTAGCTCTGCGCCGAAAGCATCCTGCTCGGCCGGGGATAATTGACGGTCTTCGCGCATGGCGGACTCCTTCACAGATCGACCACGACATCGCCCTGGGGGACGCTGACGCAGATGCGGATGGGTTGGCCGGGCTCGTGCTGCAGTTGGCCGTTGCGCAGGTCGCGCACCGTGCCGCTGAGCAAGGTGCAGGTGCAGCGGGTGCAAATACCCTGACGACAGCCGTGCACAGGCCGAAGACCATGGGCTTCGGCTTGTTGCAACAGGCTGGTGGCGCTGTCGCCCGTGACCGCCAGCTGGCTGCGCGCGAACTGCAGCTGCAGCGGCGCCGTACTGGCGCTCGCCTCGGCCGGCGGCAGGCTGAAGGATTCCGCCTGCACCTCGCCCGCCCACTGTTCGCGCACGCTGGCGACAAAGCCATAGGGGCCGCAGACCAGCAGGCTGCTGCCCGGCAAAGCGTGCAGGTGGCCCGGCTGAAAGCGCCCGCTAAGTTCATCGGCCGCCGCCAGCTCGCCACTGATGGCCCAGCGCACCTGCAGGTTCGGGTACTGGCTCATCAGGGTCTGCAATTCCCGGTTGAAGGCCCGCTGACTGCGCTGGCGCACGTAGTGCAGCAGGGTAATCGGTGCCGTGAAGCCCTGACTCAGGGCTTGCCGTAACAAACCCAACAACGGCGTGATGCCGCTGCCGGCGGCCAGCAACAGCACGCCATCACGGCTCGCCGGCCAATACAGGCTGCCGTCGGCCTGACCCAGCTCCAGCACCTGACCCACCGGCAGATGATCGAGCAATTGATTGGACATGCGCCCGCCCGGCTGGCGCTTGATCGCCAACTCGATGCGGCCATCGCCGTGCACGGCGGTCAGGCTGTAGCTGCGGCTCAGGCGCGTGCCCTCGTGCGGCATGTACAACTGCACATGCTGGCCGGCCTGCCAGCCGCGGGCGTTGCCGTTGCAGCGCAAGGTCAGAGCCAGCATGTCTTCGGCCACCCACTCGCGCGCCTCAACCTGGGCCATCACTCGGTTCAGGCGCCAGGCCGGGTGCAGGGTCTGCAGGAGCAAATCGACATCAGCTTCGCGCAGCCAGGCCGTAGCGCTCAGCCGCCGCAAGGGCTGCAACAGCGCCGCACTGGCGCGCATCCAGGCAAAGGGAATCAGGGCCATGGGCTTAATCTCAGTGAACAATTGTTCACCAAGATGCCAGAAGCCCAAAGATTCAGTCAACACTTGTTCACTTGAATCGCCGAACGGTCGCCTATGGGTTCGACGCCGCCAGACAGCTTTTGTTAAAGTGCAGGCCGTTACCCAGGATGCTGTGCCGCCATGTCTTCCCCCCGCGCCGTCCAGAAACAGCAAACCCGCCAGGCCTTGATGGCGGCCGCCCGCGCCTTGATGGATGGCGGCCGTGGCTTCGGCAGCCTGAGCCTGCGCGAGGTGACCCGCACCGCCGGCATCGTGCCCACCGCGTTCTACCGGCACTTCCATGACATGGACGAGCTGGGCCTGGCGCTGGTCGCCGAGGTCGGCGAGACCTTTCGCGAAACCCTGCGCCAGGTACGCCGCAATGAATTCGAGCTGGGCGGCATGATCGAAGCCAGCACGCGCATCTTTCTCGATTCGGTGGCCGCCAACCGCGCCCAGTTTCTGTTCTTGGCCCGCGAACAGTACGGTGGCTCGCAGCCAGTGCGGCAGATCCTCACGGACCTGCGTCAGCGCATCACCGATGACCTGGCGGCCGACCTGAAACTGATGAATCGCATGCCGCATCTGGATGACGCGGCCATGGATGTGGTCGCCGATCTGGTGGTGAAAACCGTGTTCGCCACCCTGCCGGAACTCATCGACCCACCGGCCGAGTCCCTGCCAGCACACCTGACCGCACAAGCCAAAATCACCCAGCAACTGCGCTTTATCATGATCGGCGGCAAGCACTGGCAAGGGCTGGGCAAGCCAGAGGCCGAGACAGGCACCGCAGCAGTGCAAGAGCCTCAAGCGCGCACCAAATAAATCCGACTGATCTACCCAAGCTGATGCACACCGCCGCCCAACGTGGCCTTGCACACTTATAGGGCGCTTGGCACCACCCTTGCTTTGCCAGTGACATTCACCTTGTCGGAATGTCGCCATGCTGGTCATCCACCACCGCATTCACGCCCAGGAGCACTGGGACGCCGAGCTGCTGCTGAACTTCGAGGCCCGCAGCAAGAGTCGCCTGCGCTGCTTTACCACCACCGGCGAAGACGTCGGTCTGTTTCTCGAGCGCGGTCAGCCAGCGCTGCAACAGGGCGACTGCCTGCAAGCGCTGGATGGCCGCGTCGTGCGCGTCTGCGCCCGGCCCGAAGCGCTGCTGCACGTGACCTGCGCCAACGCCTTCGAACTGACCCGCGCCGCCTATCACTTGGGTAACCGTCATGTGGCCCTGCAACTGGGCGATGGCTGGCTGCGGCTGCCCGATGACTACGTGCTCAAGGCCATGCTCGAACAACTGGGCGCCTGCGTGGAATTGATCGAGGCGCCCTATCAACCCGAGCAAGGCGCCTACGGCGGCGGCCATCACCATTCCCATGCCGGCGATGCCGAGTTCAGCTATGCGCCGCGTCTGCATCAGTTTGGTGTGCGCACGTGAATCCAGCATGGCAGCTTCTGCGGCTGGCCAGTCCGCAGTTGCCGATTGGTGGTTATAGCTATTCCCAGGGGCTGGAAATGGCCGTGGAACAGGGCCTGGTCGCTAACGCAGAAAGCGCGCAGAGATGGATCAGCGACCAACTACTACTCAACCTGGCGCGCTTCGAGGCGCCGCTGCTGCTCGCCCACTGCCAGGCTGCTGCGCTTGAGGACTGGGGGCAACTGCACAGCCTGGCCGCGCAACAACGCGCCAGCCGCGAAACCCGCGAGCTACAGCAGGAAAGCCGGCAAATGGGCTACTCCCTGCAGCAACTGCTGCAAGGTCTGCCGGAACTGGATGACCAGGCGCGCAACTGTCTGAGCACGCTGGCTGAGCCCGGCCTGGCCGTGACCTGGGCCCTGGCCGCCCGTGCCTGGCAGATCAGCCCACAGGATGCCCTGGCCGCCTGGCTGTGGGGTTGGCTGGAAAACCAGCTGGCGGTGCTGATGAAGACCCTGCCGCTGGGCCAGCAAGCCGCCCAGCGCCTGACCTCACACCTGCTGCCCGTATTGCAGAGCGCCCAGCAGCAGGCCAGCACAATCGACCCGCAACACTGGGGCAGCGCGCCGTTCGGCCTGGCCCTGGCGAGCATGGCGCACGAGCGCCAGTACAGCCGTTTATTTCGTTCTTGATGATAAGGAAGACGCACCCATGAACAG
>OFRI01000122.1_pt1 | contig 20115 bp, 18 predicted proteins | sample 1543031 | NCBI WGS metagenome assembly OFRI01 (sample SAMN07774226, study PRJEB24372) | wastewater metagenome
AGTTGATGAAGCTGCCGATCTGGTCACAAAGCGCCGAAGAGCCCTGCCCCACGCCCGAGCAGAAGCCCGTCGGCACGATGATCTCGTCGGACTTCAGGAAGTAGCGAGTGCTGAGCAGCATATTGCCGTTCAGCGGATAAGATAAACGCAGGCCCGCGCCGGTCGAACGATAGTCGTACGACGAATACTGGCTCAGGTCGTAGCGCGAGTGGAACAGGTCGAAACCAGCGCGCAGATCGCGTCCCAGGAACTTCGGCTCCGTGAAGCGGAAATCGACCTGCTGGCGCAGCGAACCCCACTCCAGACGGGCGACCACGTTCTGGCCGCGCCCACGGAAGTTCCGCTCCGAGATGCCCAGATTGACGGTGAAGGAGTCGACGGAGCTAAAGCCCGCGCCGACGGACAGTTCGCCGGTGGGTTGCTCTTGGACATTGACGTTGATGATCGAGCGGTCCGGCGCGCTGCCACGCGTTTCCTCGACCGTCACGTCCTTGAAGAAGCCCAGGGCGCGCAGGTTGTTGCGCGAGCGCTCCATCAGGGCGCGGTTGAAGGCGTCGCCCTCGGTCAGCAGCAGTTCGCGGCGGATCACCGGGTCGATCGTGCGGGTGTTGCCGACCACATTGATGCGATCGATATAGACGCGCTGGCCCTCGGACACGTTGAAGGTCACATCGACCGTGTCCGTCTCCGGATTGGCCTTATACGTCGGATTGATCTCGACGAAGGCATACCCGGCCGATCCCGCCGCGAACGTCAGGGCGTCGACCGCCTGTTCGATCTTGTCGCTTTCGTACAGTTGGCCTTCCCGGATCGGCACGAGGGCCTTCAGGAAGTCGGCGTTCAGCCGGTCGTTCTGGGTGACGACCTTGATCTCACCGAAGTTGTACTTGTCGCCTTCGTTCAGCGTCAGGGTCAGCTGGAACGCCTGATCGTCAGGCTGCAGCTCGGCGACCGAGGACACCACGCGGAAGTCGTAATAGCCGCGGTTGGTGTAGAACTTCCGCAGCTGCTCCTGATCGTATTCCAGGCGGTTGGGATCGTAGTTGTCGTTGTTGGAGAAGAACTTCCACCAGGTCGACTTCTCGGTGACCATCACGCCGCGCACGTCGCGATCCGAAAACGCCTCGTTGCCCAGCACGTTGATGGCGCTGATCCCGGTCTGGGGACCTTCGTTGATCTCGAAGATCACATCGACGCGGTTCTGTTCCAGCTGGACAAGCTTCGGCGTCACGGTCGCAGAGATGCGGCCTTGGAGGCGATATAGCTCGACGATGGCGCCGACGTCCTCCTGGACCTTGGCGCGGGTATAGATGCCGCGCGGCGCCAGCGTCACTTCCTTGGTCAGCTTGTCCTTCGACAGCGCCTTGTTTCCCTCGAACACCACCTGGTTGATGATGGGGTTCTCGACGATCTGGACGATCAGGTCGCCGTTCTGGATGCCCAGTTGCACATCGGCGAACAGGCCCGTGCGCGACAGGGTGCGCACCGCGACGTCCAGCACCGAGGCGTCGACCGCGTCACCGGGACGGATCGGCAGATAGGATAGGACCGTCGTCTGGTCGATCCGCTGCGCGCCCTGAACGATGATGCGGTTGATCGTGATCGTCTGCGGTGCAGCGATCTCGACACGCGGTTCGGCGGCGCTCGCCGGCGCCTGAGGCGTGGCGCTCTGAGCGGGGGTTTGGGCCGGCGTTCGAGCCGGCGCAGCAGGCGTCGTCGCCGGCGCAGTCTGGGCCAGCGCGGGTGCCCCCAGACCGGCGGCGACCGCCAGAGCCAGCAGGCTGGAGCGGGCGCTCAGTCGAACGGCGGCGCGAGAGGTCATGTCATTCATTCGGGAAACCGTCGGGGGCTGGCGTCGGCTCACGAGACGAGCCCGCCGAGGAATTGGAAGATATTGAGCTTCTGTAGGTCGTTCCACGTTGCGAACAACATAAATCCCGCCAAAAGCGCAAGGCCTGCACGATAGCCCATCTCCTGGAACCGCGCCGACACAGGCTGTTTCGCCACAGCCTCATAGCCGTAGAAAAGCAGATGCCCGCCGTCGAGGACCGGAATGGGAAGCAGATTTAGAAAGCCGATTCCGATCGAAAGTATGGCGGCCAAGGTTGTCAGCGTCAGGATCAGGTTGATCGCCATGGCGCCAGGCGCTGGATTGGCCTCGACCGCAGCCGTGGTCAGAGAGCCTGTCGCCTTGGCCATGCCCAGCGGACCGCTGAACTGATCGCCCGACTCGCGGCCCGTAGCCAGGCGTCCGAGGTAAGTCAGGGTCGAGCCGATGACGTCGGCCGTCTGGCGCGCACCCTCCACCACGGCGTCGATAGGGCCGTAACGCACGTGGCGGACATCGCCGGCCGACGAGCCTAGCCCTAGGCCGATGCGGCCGACCTTGACGCGTCCGGCGATGGGGTCGTTTTCCTCGCGGCGTTCCGGCGTCGCGACCAGTTCGACGGGACGCCCGGCGCGCTCGACCGTGAAACGTACGGGATCGCCGGTCGATAGCATGACGGTGCGGGTGACCGCGCTGCCGTCCTTGATGGCCTTGCCGTTCACCTCGGTGATCAGGTCGCCGACCTGGAATCCGGCGGCGGCGGCCGGCGATCCGGCCTGGACCTGAGCCACACGCGCGGGGCGCAGGGACACGCCGACGGCCATGAAGACGACGGCGAAGATAGTGATGGCGAGGATGAAGTTGGCGAAGGGCCCGGCCGCGACGATCAGGGCGCGCTGCCACACCGGCTTGAAGTGGAAATAATCGCGCTCGGCGCCCGGTCCACGCTCGGCGACCACGCGGCGGCGCAGTTCGTCCAATCCGGCCCGATCAGGCACGCTGGACGCATCCAGATCGCCCGAGAACTTCACATAGCCGCCCAGCGGCAGCCAGCCGAGACGCCATTCGATGCCGTGACGATCGGTGCGGCTGGCCACGGCCTTGCCGAAGCCGACCGCGAACCGGTCCACCTTCACGCCAAAGGCGCGCGCGACGAGGAAGTGACCCAGTTCGTGGATGGTGACGATGAAGGTCAGCACCAGCAGGAACGAGGCGATGGAGATCAGGACCTGACCCAGGACGCCCAGCATTCGAAAATCGTCTCCCCTGGCCTGCTGTCAGGCCGCATTCGCAAGGCCGGCGATGACGCTCTCGGCCATTCGACGCGTCTGTGCATCGACCGAGAGGGCCGCGCCGCAGGCGTCTCCAGAACCGAAAGCCATCCCCGCTTTCGTCGCACGCTCAAGGGTTTCGGCGACGACTGCGGCAATATTGAGAAACGCCAGCTTGCGGTCAAGGAAGGCGAAGGCGGCGACCTCGTTGGCGGCATTGAACACGGCCGGCGTCGCGCCGCCCGCCTTCAGGGCCTGACGCGCCAGATCGAGGGCGGGAAAGCGCGTCAGATCGGGCGTTTCGAACGTCAGCCGACCCAGCGCAGCCAGATCCAACTTGGGCGCCGGCCACGCGATCCGATCCGGCCAGGCCAGCGCGCAGGCGATCGGCGTGCGCATATCCGGCGGTCCCATCTGGGCCAGCGTCGAACCATCCACATATTCCACAAGGCTGTGGATGATCGATTCGGGATGCACCACGACGTCGATCCGATCCTGCGGCATATCGAACAGATAAGCCGCCTCGATCATCTCCAGGCCCTTATTGGCCATGGTGGCGCTATCGACTGAAATCTTGGCGCCCATGCTCCAGTTGGGGTGGGCGACGGCCTGTTCCGGCGTAATGGCGACCATCTGATCGCGCGGCGTATTGCGAAAAGGCCCGCCCGATGCGGTCAGGATCAGCTTGGCCACCCGCTCAGGCGCTTCGGCCGGAAACACCTGGAAGATGGCGGAGTGCTCGGAATCGACGGGGATCAAGCGCCCCCCTGCCCGACTGACCCGTTCGATCAGGGCGGGCCCGCAGCAGACCAGGCTTTCCTTGTTGGCCAGCGCCAGGGTCGCACCCGTTCCCGCGGCCGCCCACGCGGACTTCAAACCCGCCGCTCCGACGATGGACGCCATGATCCAGTCGACAGGTCGCGTCGCCGCCTCGACGATCGCGGCGTCACCGGCGGCGACAGCGACGTCCGTGCCGGACAAGGCGTCGCGCAGTTCGTCCAACCGCGCAGGATCCGCCGTCACGGCCAGTGTGGGCCGCCAACGTTTGGCCTGCTCTGCCAGTTTGGCGATATTGGCTCCGCCCGTCAGGGCCTCGACCTCGAACGCGCCCGTGCCCGTCGCCTCGGCTTGAGCCATCAGGTCCAGTGTGGAGGCGCCGACCGATCCGGTCGCGCCAAGCACAGTGATGCGACGCCGGATCACGCCCCACGCTCCAGCATCAGCACGATCAACCGGCCAGCCGCGACGACCACGACCGCGAACATCAGGCCATCGACGCGGTCCAGCAGGCCGCCGTGGCCGGGAATGGTGTTGCCCGCATCCTTGACCCCGAACCGTCGCTTCAGCGCCGATTCCCACAGATCGCCCGCCATGGTTGCCAAAGCCCCCGCAAAGCCCAGCACCGCTCCCCAGACGACGCTCAAGGCGCCCATATTGACCCAGGCCGTCATGACGGCGCCCGCAACCGCGCCGGCGGCAACACCGCCGATGAACCCGGACCAGGTCTTGTTCGGCGAGAAGCGCGGCCACAGCTTGGGTCCGCCAAAGGTGGATCCCGCCAGATAGGCCACGATGTCGGCCGACCAGGCGACGGCGAAGACCAGCACGGTCCAGTGCAGCCCGATCAAACTGTCGACGTCGCGCAGCCAGATCAGCAGGACCGAAGGCCAGCCGAGATAGAGCACGCCGTAGGCGGCATCCAGCGCCTCCTGCCCTCGGCTGCGGGCATAGACTCCGGCCGCGACCGCGCCGAACACCAGCATGATGAAGGCGACGGACATGGCCCCGAAATGGGCGCTGATCACCGCCGTCACGACGCCGAAGCTGACCGCGCCGCCCATGACGCGGCGCGCATGCGGCGCACTCATCGCCGCCCATTCGAACGCCAAGACGACGCTGGCGACGATCATCAGCGTCAGGAACCACACGCCGCCGCCCCACGTCGCAGCGACGGCGGCGGGCGCCAGCACGACGGCGGACGCAGCCCTGAGGGCGATATCCCGACCCTTGACCGCCATCAGGCCGTCGCGCGCTCAGGCGCGATCACGCGCCCGCCGAAACGGCGATCGCGCTGACCAAAGGCCGAAATCGCCTCGGCCAAGGCCTTTGGGCCGTAGTCGGGCCACAGAATGTCTTGGAAAACGAGTTCGGCGTAGGCGGCCTCCCACAACAGGAAGTTTGACAGCCGCTGCTCGCCCGAAGTGCGCACGATCAAATCCAGCGGCGGCGAGCCCGCCGTGGCCAGCCCGGCTGTCAGGATCGCTTCGTTGAAAGGCTCGACCGTCTCGCCCGCCAGCACCCGCTCCATATGGCGACGCGCCGCGTCCACAAGATCCGCGCGACCGCCGTAGTTGAAGGCGACCTGCAACAGGAATCGGTCGTTATGGGCGGTCTGAGCCTCGGCCCGTTCGATGATGGCGGCGATGTCGGCCGGCAGTCCTTCGCGTCGTCCCAGGATCTTCAGCCGGACGCCGGCCTTGGTCAGCCGGGCCAGATCGCTGGCGACGTAGGACCGCACCAGCCCCATCAGGTCCGACACCTCGTCCTCAGGTCGGCTCCAGTTCTCGGTCGAGAAGCCGAACACCGTCAGGCAATCGATGCCCAGATCCGGCGCCGCCTGGATCGTGCGCTTCAGCGCCTGGACGCCCTCACGATGGCCCAGGGCCCGCGGCAGGCCGCGCGCCTTCGCCCAGCGTCCATTGCCGTCCATGATGATGGCGACGTGGCGCGGGCCGTCCTGACCCTGCTTGTCTGGGCTTTGCCCTGAAGGCGCGGCGCGGTCTGCCGTCATCTGTCGTGCGATCCCTTCCGGACCCAGCCGTTTCGCCTCAGACCTGCATGATCTCTTGTTCCTTGGTCTTCAAGGTCTCGTCGATGCGCTTGATGGCCGCGTCGGTGTCCTTCTGGACCTCGGTCTCCATCTTCTTTTGCTCGTCCTGGCTGATCTCGCCGGCCTTCTCGGCCTTCTTCAGATCGTCGTTGGCGTCGCGGCGAACGTTGCGAACCGAGATCTTCTGCTGCTCGGCGTATTTGCCGGCCAGCTTGACCAGGTCCTTGCGACGTTCCTCGGTCAGGGGCGGAACCGGAATGCGCAGGGTCTGGCCGTCCACGATCGGGTTCAGGCCCAGGTTGGCGTTGCGGATCGCCTTTTCGACGGCGACCACCATGCCCTTGTCCCAAACGCTGACGCTGATCATGCGCGGCTCGGGCACGCTGATGGCGGCGACTGCGGTCAGGGGCGAGGCCGAGCCATAGGCTTCGACCCGCACGGGCTCCAGCAGACCGGCGTTGGCGCGGCCGGTGCGCAGACCGCTGAACTCTTCCTTCAGTGCGGCGACGGAGCGATCCATGCGGTCGCGATAGGTCTTGAGGTCAGGCTTTGCCATGGTCTTGGTCTCTCTTGTCTTTCCTGGTCAGGCGAACGTTCAGGCGACGTCCTGAATGACCGTGAACGTGCCTTCGCCGGTCAGGGTCCGGCGCAGCGAATTGTCTTCCCGAATGGAGAAGACCACGATCGGTATGCCCGTGTCGCGCATCATGGCGATGGCCGAGGCGTCCATGACGCGCAGATCCTTGGCCAGCACATCCTGATAGGACAGCGTCTCATACCGCGTCGCGTCGGGATCCTTCTTCGGGTCGGCGGTATAGACCCCGTCTACGCTGGTGCCCTTCAGCAGCGCGTCGCAGCCCATTTCCGCCGCACGTAGCGCCGCGCCCGAGTCCGTGGTGAAGAACGGTGCGCCCACGCCGGCGGCGAAGATCACGACCCGCCCCTTTTCCAGATGACGCAGGGCGCGACGGCGGATGTAGGGTTCGGCGATGGCCGCCATCGGAATGGCGCTCTGCACGCGGGTCGAGACGCCGATCTTCTCCAGCGCCGACTGCATGGCCAAGGCGTTCATGATCGTCGCCAGCATGCCCATATAGTCGGCCTGGGCGCGCTCCATGCCGGCTGCGGCCTTGGACAGACCGCGGAAGATGTTGCCGCCGCCGATGACCAGGCAGATTTCGACGCCCTCGGCCGCGACGTCCGCGACGGCCTTGGCCACCGCATCGACGGTCTTCATGTCGACGCCGAACGACTGGTCGCCCATCAGGACCTCGCCCGACACCTTCAGCAGGACGCGTTTGTAGCGGAAGGTCGAGGGGGCGTCGGGCATGCGGGAAGGTCCGTTTGACTGCGGCGCCATTGAATCAGGCGGCTTCTTATAGACGAAAGGCGCGCCGGCCATCAAAGCCGAACGCGCCCTTCTGATACAAAACCCTCACAAATGAGGGGAATGTTTTTAGTTGCCGCCCATCATGGAAGCGACTTCCGACGCGAAGTCGGGGCCTTCGACCTTCTCGACGCCTTCACCCAGCGCCAGGCGGACGAAGCCGGCCAGGTGCAGGTTGGAGGAGCACAGTTCCTTGGCCGAGTTGGCGACCAGTTGTTCGATGGTCACGTCCGGATCCATGACGAACGGCTGCTTGGACAGCACCACGTCCTTCTGGAACTTGTTGATCTGACCTTCCACGATCTTGGCGATCATGGCTTCCGGGCGACCTTCTTCCTTGGCCTTTTCGGTCAGAACGGTGCGTTCCTTCTCGATGGCGGCGGGGTCCAGGTCGTCGGTGTTCAGCGACAGCGGCGCGGTGGCGGCGACGTGCATGGCGATCTTGCGGCCCAGTTCGCGAAGCGCGGTCTTGTCGCCCTCGCCTTCCAGCGCGACCAGCACGCCGATGCGGCCGACGCCCGGCGAAACCGCGTTGTGGACGTAGGTCGAAACGACGCCTTCCGAAACCGACAGGCGGGCGGCGCGGCGCAGTTGCATGTTTTCGCCGATGGTGGCGATCATGTTGGTCACTTCGTCCTGGACCGTCTTGCCGGCTTCCAGTTCGGCGCCGTGCAGGGCCTCGACCGAGTGGTGCTCCAGACCCAGTTGGGCGAACGACTTGGCGGCGTTCTGGAACAGCTCGTTGCGGGCGACGAAGTCGGTTTCGGCGTTGAACTCGATGGCGGCGGCGACTTCGCCCTTGCCGTCTTCCTTCGACGCGACGGCGACCAGACCTTCAGCGGCGACGCGGTCGGCCTTTTTAGCGGCCTTGGACAGGCCCTTGGCGCGCAGCCAGTCGATTGCTGCTTCGATGTTGCCGTCGTTTTCGACCAGCGCCTTCTTGCAGTCCATCATGCCGACGCCCGAACGCTCGCGAAGCTCCTTCACGAGGGCGGCAGTGATCTCGGCCATGTTCTTCTCCTTGGGGGATTTCGTATGTGGGAACGGCCGGACTGATTTAGCCCGGCCGTGTGTCAGTTCGTCAGGCGGCGCTCAAGAACGCGAACGCCGCCCGGCGGGCGATCAGCCCTCGGCCTTCTCGGTTTCGGCAGCCGGCTCAGCAGCGGCTTCCAGTTCGGCAGCGGCGCCTTCCGTGCCGGCCGGCGCGGCTTCGGCTTCAGCCTTGGGGGCCGAGGCTTCACGCAGCATCGGCTCGACCGGAGCTTCCGAAGCGCCCAGGTCGATGCCCGAGGCCGAAGCGCCGGCGGCCAGACCGTCCAGGACGGCGTCGGCGATCAGGTCGCAGTAGGTCTGGATGGCGCGGGCGGCGTCGTCGTTGCCGGGGACCGGATAGGTGATGCCGTCCGGGTCCGAGTTGGTGTCCAGGATAGCGATGATCGGGATGTTCAGCTTGCGGGCTTCCTGGATCGCGATCGCTTCCTTGTTGGTGTCGATCACGAACATGATGTCCGGGATCGAACCCATGTCCTTGATGCCGCCCAGCGACAGCTCAAGCTTGTCCTTCTCGCGCTGCAGGTTCAGCAGCTCTTTTTTGACGCGGCCTTCGCCGCCGTTTTCCAGAATGCCTTCCAGCTCACGCAGACGAGCGATCGAGCCCGACACGGTGCGCCAGTTGGTCAGCGTGCCGCCGAGCCAACGGTTGTTCATGTAGTACTGGGCGCAGCGCTTGGCGGCTTCGGCGACCGGCTCTGCGGCTTGGCGCTTGGTGCCGACGAACAGAACGCGACCGCCCTTGGCGGCGACTTCGCGCACGGCCACCAGAGCCTGGTGGAACAGCGGCATCGTCTGCGACAGGTCGATGATGTGGATGTTCGAGCGCGAGCCGAAGATGTAGCGGTCCATCTTCGGGTTCCAGCGGTGCGTCTGGTGGCCGAAGTGGGCGCCTGCTTCAAGCAGGGTGCGCATCGAGAATTCAGGCAGAGCCATGATCGTTCAGTCCTTTTTCCGATCAAACGTGGCGCGGGGGATTAAAGGTCTGAAGACCCTCGGAATGGTGCGGATCGGGATGTCTCCCCGAAGCGCGCCTCTCCCGCGTTGCGAAATGCGGGGGCCATTTAGGCCGGATGGGCCGCAATAGCAAGCGCAGCCCTGCAAATGCGGAAAAGGCGGCCCCTTTCGGGACCGCCTTTGGTCAGCAATGCAACGGCTGCTTTTACTTCATCGCGTCCAGCAGGGTCCGGGCGCGGTCGCGGTGTGCAGTGACGGGCGTCACAAGCTCGCGCGCCAGGGTGGCCAGAGCCGGCGCTTCGGTGTTGTCGGCAAAGCCGTTCAGCAGCGTCAGCGTCTCGTTGTGGGCGGCGACTTGTTGGTCCAGATAGACCTTGTCGAAGTCGTCCGGCGTGGCGGCGTTCAGATTGTCGATCAGGCCCTTGCGGCGTTCGTCCAACGTCGTGGGGATGGCGACGTTCGGCGCAGCGGTCGCCTGAGCGGCGGCCAGCTTCTCGCCGGCGGCGGTGTGATCCTTGGTGATCATGGCGGCCAGGGCCTTCACGTCCGCATTCTTGGACTTGGCGGCGGCGATCTTGGCGGCTTCCAGCTCATACATGTTGCCGGTGCCTAGACCGGTGACGAAACCGTCGACGGTGTTGGCGCCCATGGTCATGGCCGAGGTCTGGCCCACGACGCCGGACGTGGCGTCTTGGGTGGCGTTGACCGCTTCGCCGGTGTTCTGGGCGGCGCTGTCGCCACCCTGGTTGCAGGCGGCGAGAAGGGCCAGCGAGGCGACGCTGGCGATGGCGAGATATTTCATTGGAACAGTCTCCGTATGGACTGACCAAACCCATCACGCGTCCGTGAGGTTCCGAAAAATCAAAAGCTTGACCATATCCGAGAGGGCTTAGGCGTCCTCCAGCATAACGACGCCCGGCGCTGACTTCAGCGCGCCGCGCAGGGCCCCGTCCAGGCGATAACGACCAGGAATCTTGACCTCCACCTCGCGCCCTTGATCGAGGCCTGCGATCATCAGCGACACCTCCCCGCCCTTGCCGATCGCGCCTGATCGCGCGCGTTCCAGCCGCGCCTTCAGCGCCTCGGCGTCAGCGCTGCGAGCCGAGACATGGATCCGAAGGCCGATGTTGGCGTCGTCCAGCAGATTGTCCATTTGCGAGGCGTCGTCTCCGAAGAAACGCACCTCCCCCTCCGACGACTTGGCGCGCACGCGCACCATGACCGAGGCGCCGGGCTCCAGCACCTCGCGGCATTTGCGCAGTTGTTCGGGCGGGAACAGACATTCGAACTCGCCGGTCGGATCCGAGAAGGTCACGAAGGCGAACTTCTCGCCCGTCCGCGCGCTGGCCCGCTCCTGTTTGCGGCGCACGACGCCGGCCATCTGGAATGCCTCGTGGCCGGACTCAGCCAGCGGAATCGCTTCGGCGACGAAGGTGACGCGCTTGCGCTTCAGGGCTGAGGTCATCTCGTCCAGCGGGTGGCCCGACAGATAGAAGCCGACCGCCGACAGTTCGTGATCCAGCCGCTCCGGACCGACCCAGGGCTCGACGCTCTTCAGCCGCGGGCGCGCGGCATGGGCCTGATCGCCGCCGAACAGCGACACCTGCGACGAGGCGCGTTCGGCCGCCACGCTCTGGCAATAGGCCATCAGAACGTCGGCCTGTTCCAGCAACTGACGCCGGTTGGTGTGGATGCTGTCGAAGGCGCCGGCCTTGGCCAGACCTTCAAGTGCGCGCTTGTTCACGCTGCGCGGATCGACGCGCTCAAGGAAATCGAAGATGTCGGCGAACCGCCCGCCCGTCTCGCGCACCTCGATGACGTGTTTCATCGCCTCGAGACCCACGTTTCGGATCGCGCCCAGGGCGTAGAGCACCGCCCCCTTGTCGTCGTCCCAGGCCACGTCGAAGTCGGCAGACGAGCGATTGATGTCGGGCGCCAGGACCGGCACGTCGAACCGTTTGGCGTCCTGATAGAAGACCGCCAGCTTGTCGGTGTTCGACAAGTCCAGGCTCATGGACGCCGCGAAGAACTCGACCGGCTGATTGGCCTTCAGCCACCCCGTCTGGAACGAGATCAGGGCATAGGCGGCGGCGTGGGACTTGTTGAAACCATAGCCCGCGAACTTGGCCACCAGGTCGAAGATGGAGCCGGACTGCGCCTCCGGCACGGCCTTCTCGGCGGCGCCCTTGACGAAGCGGAGGCGCTGGAAATCCATCTCCTCCTTCTTCTTCTTGCCCATGGCCCGACGAAGCAGGTCGGCCTCGCCCAGGCTGTAGCCCGCCAGGATTTGGGCGATCTTCATCACCTGTTCCTGGTAGATGATGACGCCGTAGGTCTCGGTCAGCACCTCTTTCAGGCTGGGGTGCAGATAGTCGACCTCGGCGCGCCCGAACTTACGGTCGATATAGGTGTCGATCATCTCCATCGGCCCCGGCCGATAAAGCGAAATCAGGGCGGTGATCTCTTCGATGGAGCCGCAGCGCATCTTGCGCAGGGTGTCGCGCATGCCCTGGGATTCCAGCTGGAACACCCCGACTGTCTGGCCAGAGGCCATCAGCTCGTAGGTACGCGCATCATCCAGCGGCAGGCTATTCCAGTCCCTGGCTGCGCCGCGCCGTTCGAGATAGCCGCGCGCCCGATCCAGCACCGTCAGCGTCTTCAGGCCCAGGAAGTCGAATTTCACCAGACCCGCCGGCTCGACCCATTTCATGTTGAACTGGGACGCCGGAATGGTGGAGCGCGGATCCTGATACAGCGGCACCAGTTCCGTCAGCGGCCGGTCGCCGATGACGATGCCGGCGGCGTGGGTCGAGGCGTTGCGGTAAAGCCCCTCCAACTCCAGCGCGGTTTCCAGCAGGGTCTTCACCGCCGGCTCGGCGTCACGCGCCTCCTTCAGGCGCGGCTCGATGTCGATGGCCTGGGCCAGCGTGACGGGCGCGGCCGGGTTGTTCGGCACCATCTTGCAGAGCCGGTCGACCTGACCCAGCGGCATCTGCAGCACACGGCCCACGTCGCGCAGCACGGCGCGCGCCTGCAAGGTGCCGAAGGTGATGATCTGGGCCACCCGGTCCTTGCCGTAGCGGTCCTGCACATAGTCGATCACCTCTTCCCGCCGCTCCTGGCAGAAGTCGATGTCGAAGTCGGGCATGGAGACGCGTTCGGGGTTCAGGAACCGCTCGAACAGCAGGCCGAACCGCAGCGGGTCCAGATCGGTAATGGTCAGGGACCAGGCGACCAGAGAGCCCGCGCCGGAGCCGCGCCCCGGCCCCACGGGAATGCCGTGGGTCTTGGCCCATTTGATGAAGTCCGACACGATGAGGAAGTAGCCGGGGAAGCCCATCTGCTGGATGATCCCGACCTCCCATTCCAGGCGGGTCCAGTATTCCTCTTCGGGAACGGCCGGCGTGACCTCGGTCAGGCGGACTTTCAGCCCCTCGCGCGCCTGGTGGGCCAGTTCATCGGCCTCGGAGCGCCCGGCCCCGGTGTCGAAACGCGGCAGGATGGGCGCGTGAGTATTGACCAGGAAGGCGCAGCGGCGCGCGATGTCGATGGTGTTGTCGCAAGCCTCGGGCAAGTCGGCGAACTGCTCGCGCATGACGGCGGCGGGCTTGAACCAGTGTTCGCCGGTGATGCGGCGGCGATCCTCCTGGCCGGTGAAGGCGCCATCGGCGATGCACAGCAGGGCGTCGTGCGATTTCGCCTGCCCCGCCTTAGCGTAATAGACGTCGTTGGTGGCGACCAGCGGCACGTCGTTGGCATAGGCCCATTCGACCAGCCCCGGCTCGGCGCGCTTTTCATCCTCCAGCCCGTGGCGTTGCAGCTCGACGTAGAAGCGGTCGCCGAACGCCGCCCTCATCGCCGCCAGAGCAGCGGCGCCTTCGGCCTTCTTGCCTTGGGCGAACAGCGGATCGACCGGGCCGTCCGGGCCACCGGACAGCAGGATCAACCCTTCGGAGCGGGCGACGACCTGTTCCCAGGCCACGCCCGGCTCGGCCATTTCTCCGGCGTCCAGATAGGCGGATGACGACAGGGCGCACAGGTTCAGCCACCCGGCTGTATCCTGGGCCAGCAGAACCACGGTCGGCACCTTGGCCCAGCGGGCATTGATCTGGCCGCCGATCCCGAAGACCGGCAGGGCGCAGGCCACGATCGGTTGAACGCCCGCATCCTTCGCCGTCTGGCTGAACTCCAGCGCGCCGAACAGGTTGGCCCGGTCCGCCACCCCGACCGCCGGCATTCCGGAGTCGGCCGCCAGCTTGCCGACCTTGGCCGCCTTGATCGCGCCTTCCAGCAGCGAATAGGCCGAGCGGACCCGCAGATGGACAAAACCCTGACTGTTCACCGGCTCGTTCACGCCTTCTTCGACCCTGGCCCGCTGAAGAGCCCTACTCTATCCTGAGTCTCATATCGGGTGGCGTGCGGCCATCGCAAACCGGTCGCCCCACAGATCGGCTGTGGATCGCTGGCTTCAGACGGTCCTCGAAAAAACACCGTCTAAAGTGTCTAATTCGTCTGATCTCAGGCGGTGACGCTGATCGCCACGGTCCAGACCATCCAAACAAAACCGCCGCACGACGCCAGCGACAGCATATCCCTCATCAAACGCGGCATGACCTTGGCTCCGAGACATCCGATATGTTCTGCTAATGTTCTATGTTGGCGTTTTGTTCTGGTCAAGTCGTTCTCGGTGAAACCGATCGCGGGTCGCCGTCGTAGTCATTGCAACAGGAGATGAGACCATGTCCCTTCGCACGACCGCCCTCGCCGCCGTTGCATCCTTGACCGTCGCTGCGCTGGCGATCGGCGCGCCCTTGGCCCGCCGGGCCGAGGCGCAGACGGCGTTTCAGACCGCGATCTTCGCCGGCGGCTGCTTCTGGTCGGAGGAGAAGGCCTTCGACGACGTGCCGGGGGTGCGCTCGGCCGTGTCCGGCTTCGTCGGCGGCCATACCGCCAACCCCAGCTATGAGCAGGTGGTGCGCGGCGGCACTGGCCATATGGAGGCGGTGCAGGTGACCTTCGATCCGCGCGTGGTCAGCTATCGCACCCTGGTCGATCGCTACTGGCGCACCATCGACCCGACCGATCCGAACGGTCAGTTCTGCGACCAGGGCCCGTCCTATCGATCCGCCGTCTTTGCGACAGCGGCCCAACGCGCGGACGCCGTCGCCTCGCGCGATGCGGCGATGCGTGTGTTGAGGAAGAGCTTCACCACGCCGGTCGTCGGCGCCCAGCGGTTCTGGCCAGCGGGCGAGGAGCACCAGAACTACGCCAAGCGCCACGCCGCCAGCTATCAGGCTTACCGGATCGGATGCCGCCGCCCCGAACGCCTGCGAGCGATCTGGGGCGACGCCGCCGTCAGTTGATCAGTAAGCGTGGCTTTGAGCTTCGCGCTGTTCCAGATGACCATCCTTCAGGGCGAAGACGCGGTCCATATGGCCAGCCAACTCCATATTGTGGGTGGCGATCAGGGCGGCGACACCCGTGGTCTTGGCCAGGTCGCGTAGGGATTCGAACACGGATTGGCTGGTGGTCGGATCCAGATTGCCGGTCGGTTCGTCGGCCAGCAGCAGCCGTGGGCCGTTAGCCAGCGCCCGTGCGATCGCGACGCGCTGCTGTTCGCCGCCCGACAACTGAGCCGGCTGGTGCGTCAGGCGTTCGCCTAGCCCCAGGGCCGTCAGCGTGACCTCGGCGCGTTTGCGCGCCTCTTCCTGAGACACACCGGCGATCCGCATCGGCAGGGCGACATTGTCGCGCGCGTCGAACTCGGGCAGCAGGTGGTGGAACTGATAGACGAAGCCGATCCGGCCCAGGCGCAGACGCGTGCGGGCGCGCTCGTCCAGATCGCCGACCTGTTCGCCGTCGATGGCGACCGTGCCGCTGGTGGGTTTCTCCAACAGGCCGGCGGCGTGCAGCAGCGACGACTTGCCCGAGCCCGACGGTCCGATCAGTCCGACCAGTTCGCCCGGATAGACGTCCAGATCCACGCCCTTCAGCACGGTCAGGCCGCCTTGGGCGGTGTTGTAGGTGCGGGTCAGGCCGCGCACCGAAAGGATGGGAGCCTTACTCATAGCGGAGCGCCTCTACGGGATCGATGCGAGACGCGTTCCAGGACGGCGGCAGGCTGGCGATACAGCTCATCAACAGGGACCAGAAAGCCACCCAGGTCACGTCCACCGGATCCACCAGGGCTGGGATGGCGTCCAGCATATAGACGTCGGAATCGAACAGCTTGGTCTGCAGCACGAACTCCAGGAAATGCTGGATCGAGCCGATGTTCCAGCAGAACAGCAGCCCCAGAATCAGGCCCGCGATGGTGCCCGCGACCCCGATCATGGCGCCGGCCATGAAGAAGACGCGCAGGATCGCCGAGGGGCTGGCGCCGATGGTGCGCAGGATGGCGATGTCGCGGCCCTTGTTCTTCACCAGCATGACGATGCCGGAGATGATGTTCATGGCGGCGATGGCGACGACGAGGCCCAGGATGATGCTCATGGCCACGCGTTCGACCTTCAGCGCGCCATAGAAGGCGGCGAGGCGCTCGCGCCAGTCGCTGACGACCGAGCCGGGACCGGCGGCGTCGCGGATGGCGGCGGTCAGGGCGCCGACCTGATCGGGATCATCGACCTTGATCTCGATCGCGTCCCATACACCTTCCTTGCCGAAGAAGAGCTGCTGCTGCTCCAGCGGCATGAAGATGAAGGCGCGGTCGTAGTCGGCGGCGCCCGAGCGGAACAGGCCGCCGACGAAATAGGTCTTTTCCAATCCGCCAAGGTTGCCGAAGGCGCTGTCGGCCCCGGTCGGCGAATACAGGGTCACAGGATCGCCGACGCGCAGCCCCATGGAGTTGGCCAGGGCCGCGCCGACCAGAATGCGGTCGCCGCCATAGGGCCCCTTGCCGAAGCTGGCGCGTTCCTGCGGGCTTAGACTGTCGAAGACATACTGGGTCTTGGCCAAATCTTCAGGGCGGATGCCCTTGGCGATGGCGCCGGTCGTATAGCTGCCGACGCGGATCAGGCTTTGCGCCTCGTTCAGCGGACTGGCGCTGGCGACGCCCGGCACGGCCTGGATACGCTTCAGCGCGGCTTCGCGATCCGGTGAGGTCAGGACCTGACCCTGCACATACATGTGGCCGTTGAACGCAAGCATGCGGCCCAGCAGTTCGCTGCGGAAGCCGGACATGATGCTCATCACGCTAATCAGGACGGCCACGGCCAGCATAATGCCGATGAAGCTGATGACGGCGATGGTGGCGACGCCGCCTTCCTTGCGCTTGGCGCGCAGGTAGCGCAGGGCCAGGCCGATCTCCCACGAGGAGAAGGCGCCGGACGGACGAGACGGCAGGCTCAAGCGGTCAGCCTTTCGATAGCTTCGGCGAGCGGCACGGAAACCTTCTCGCCGGTGGCGCGGCGCTTCAGTTCGACCACGCCGTCCGCCAGTCCCTTGGGACCGATGGTCAGCTGCCACGGCACGCCGATCAGGTCGGCGGTGGCGAACTTGCCGCCCGGACGTTCGTCGGTATCGTCGTAAAGAATGTCCTTGCCGAGTTTTTCAAGCTGGGCCACCGCGTCCTCGCAGGCGGCCGAGACGGCCTCGTCATTGGCGCGCAGATTGATCACGACCACGTCGAACGGCGCGACCGCGTCGGGCCAGATGATGCCGCCGGCGTCGTGGCTGGCCTCGATGATGGCGCCCAGCAGGCGCGACACGCCGACGCCGTAGCTGCCCATGTGGACCTCGGTGTCCTGACCGTCCGGCCCGGCGACCTTGGCCTTCATCGGGGCCGAGTATTTGGTGCCGAAGTAGAAGATGTGGCCGACCTCGATGCCGCGCGCCGACAGGCGGTCGCCCTCGGCGGTCTTGGCCTCGAACTGCGACGGATCGTGCATCTCTTCGGTGGCGGCGTAGAGGGCGGTGCGTTCGTCGAAGACGGCCTGGACGGCTTCCGGGCTGAAGTCGTCGCCGGGCGCGGGCATCTCGACCAGCTTGCGGTCGCAGAAGACCTCGCTCTCGCCGGTGTCGGCCAGGACGATGAACTCGTGGCTCAGATCGCCGCCGATGGGGCCGGTGTCGGCGCGCATCGGCACGGCCTTCAGGCCCATGCGGGCGAAGGTGTTCAGATAGGCGACGAACATGCGGTTGTAGGCGACGCGGGCCGCGGCCTCGTCCACGTCGAACGAATAGGCGTCCTTCATCAGGAACTCGCGCCCTCGCATCACGCCAAAGCGCGGACGGCGCTCGTCGCGGAACTTCCACTGGATGTGAAACAGGTTCAGCGGCAGCGACTTGTAGGACTTCACATAGGCCCGGAAGATGTCGGTGATCATCTCCTCGTTGGTCGGTCCGTACAGCAGCTCACGCTCGTGACGGTCGGTGATGCGCAGCATCTCGGGGCCGTACGCGTCATAGCGGCCGCTCTCGCGCCACAGGTCGGCCAGTTGCAGCGTCGGCATCAGCAGTTCGACGGCCCCTGCCCGCATCTGCTCCTCGCGCACGATCTGCTCGATCTTGCGCAGCACCTTCAAACCCAGCGGCAGCCAGGCGTAGATGCCGGCGGCCTCCTGCTTGATCATGCCGGCGCGCAGCATCAGCTGGTGCGAGACGATCTGGGCGTCCGAAGGAGCTTCCTTCAGCGTGGGCAGGAAAAAGCGCGACAGGCGCATGGTCGGGAATCCTAGGCGTAGAGACGGAACAAGGCTTTAGCCGCTCGGACGGGGCGAAAGCTAGGCCGATGCGTCGTTTAGACAGCCGGGCCGCTGGCGAAGTTCGGCAGGGGCAGCCAGCCCGTGAAGATCAGCACCATCACGAAGACCCAGACCAAGGCCGAGACCCAGGTGGTCGTCAGGAACTTCTTCTTCAGATTGGGCGTCTTGGGCGCGCCCCATTGTGAGCCGTCGGTCGGCGGCTCGTGCGTCTCGCTGGCCGTGCCCAGCGGCAGCACGGCGAACAGCACTGTCCACCAGGCGATGATGTAGATGCCGACCATGGTGAAGACGCCGATGGGCATGACTGACCTCTAGGGATGGGGCCGGCCGACGCCGTAGCGGGCCGCCAGATAGGGAGCGATGGCGTGATCCTGAAGAAACCGCCGGCCGGTCGTTTCGCTGACCTCGGCCTCGGGCCAATCCAGCGCGCCGTCCAGGATCAGGATGGGGCAGCTTTGATGCGCCTCGCCGACCTGGTCGATGACCGGTTGGCGTGGGCGCGGATGGTCCAGATAGACGACGTCCAGCGCGTCGCGAAGCTGAGGATAGAAGGCCAGGACACCCTCTATATACGCCCCGGGCGGGCAGAACCACGGACCGCCCTGGTGGTCGTGCCAGTCGGGGTTCAGCAGGAAGAGTCGCTCGGTCATCGGCGTGGATATATCCGAGTTGAGGCCGTCGGCGCGACCGCTATTCGCATGATGCGCCAAACCCCGGCGCCCGTAGCGCCAGAAGGATCGAAGAGCGCGCCTGCTGCGTGATCGCCCCGGCGCCTTGCAGCACGCAGCCGACCGCCGTGTTCGAGTTGGGCGCCAGAAGGCCGTAGGTCAGACCTTCCTGCGCAAGCCGCGCCTGGGCGCCCTTCAACGTTTCGACGGCCGTCGCGACTTGCGCCGGGTCATTGGTGATGCGCGTCATCTCGTGCAGCGCCTCGCCCGAGCTTGGAAAGTCATAGGCGTTCGGATCGAACGGCGCGATCTCGGCCGATAGGCGTTCGGGATGAATGTCGATGCCGAACTTGGCGTTCTGGCTGGCGGAGAAGGCGATGGCCGGCCCGCTTTTCGGCACGACCAGAATGTAGGCATGGCGCGGAAACAGCAGATACTGCGCCATGAACTTGGTCACCGGCACCAGCGGCATCCCGTCCGGTCCCAGGGCATGGGCGCCGACATAGACGCCCGACGGCACGCTGCGCGCATCGATCCGACCGTTCAGCTTCAGGATACGATCGACCATGACGTGGTCGAGCAGAAAGACGCCGTCCTCCGCCTCGCGCTCCAGATAGGCATGGATGGCGGCGGTGTCGGGCGCTGGTCCCAGATCGCGGCCATAGACGGTCGGAAAGGCAGTCGGCGACATCGGCTGGCCGTCGGGCGGGCTGAACCACAGCACGCGCAGCTCGTGAACCGTCCGCGCCAGGGGGTCTTCGCCCCGGAACGTCGACAGGCTGAGCACCAGATTGATGACGGCGAACAGGGCCACGAAGCCGACCAGCCCCTGCCCTGCAATCACCGCCCACCGCCGCCAACCGCGCAGCGGATGACGGGCGTGCCGAATCCGCTCCAGCAGGCGGCGCGCACGGGCAGGCTTTTTCGACATGCGTTTCCCCGACCGTTCAGGCGCACGACAAATGCGCCCGAACGGTCAAGGTTGCATTAGACGCGCAGGACGACCGTCTCAACGATTGGACGACGATCCCAGATCTGCTGGCTGGCCTTTTTCAGCACGCGGGCGACGGCCTGTTCGATGACCATTTCGTCGTCCAGCGCATCGCCCTTAAGGCCCTTCACCACCTGTTCGACGCGTTCGGCCAGCTTGTCCAGCGCATCGCCGAGCGGCGTGGCCGTATCACCGGGCAGGCCGACGCTGCGGATGTCGATGTCGCTGGCGATGCGACCGCGCTTATCCAGGGCGAAGCTGACGATCAGCACGCCGTTTGTCGAGGCGTGACGACGCTCCTTCAGGGCCTCGCCTTGCTCGGTCACTAGCATGCCGCCGTCGACGTACAGGCGACCGTTCGGCACCTCGTCGATGATCTTGGCTGGGCCAGGGGCCAGGCGGACCATGTCGCCGTTGCGCGGCGTCACCGT